>ERZ838839.260-NODE-260-length-70012-cov-15.224038_pt1 | contig 70012 bp, 54 predicted proteins | sample MGYA00519909_ERZ838839 | MGnify/ENA primary metagenome ERZ838839 (study PRJEB31850, sample SAMEA3708843) | human gut metagenome | biome: human gut; feature: human-associated habitat; material: faeces | place: China | collected 2014 ...
TCGTATCCAAATCGGCCATCAAGCTACCCATCATACCGCCCGGAAGTCCCGGTCCAATCAGCAAAGAGTTCATCAGACGGTTCTTCGGACTGATATACAATCCCAGGAAATCATCCATAAATTCCTGAATCAGAGAACGTACCTTCATATAGGCCTGCATATTGATTTCGGGCACCTTGAATCCGGCATCTTTCAGCATGGCCTGCACACTGATTACATCTGCATGTCCGGTACCCCATGACAACGGGTCCATACCTACATCCACATAATCACATCCGGCCTTGCACACTTCCAGAATAGAAGCCATGTTGAAGCCCGGACCTGCATGAGAGTGATACTGAATCGTAATATCCTTGATTTTCTTGATACCTGCCACCAGCTTACCTAAGAATACCGGACGGCCAATACCTGCCATATCCTTGATACAGATTTCATCGCATCCTGCATCAATCAGTTTCTTAGCCATATCCAGATAATATTCCACAGTATGAATCGGAGAATAAGTGATGCAGAGACAGCACTGAGAAATCATGCCGGCATCATGTGCATAACCGATGGAAGGAATAATATTTCGCACATCGTTCAATCCGCAGAATGTACGGGTGATGTCTGTACCCTGAGCCTTCTTTACTTTATAGAATAATTTACGTACGTCGGCCGGTACCGGACTCATTCGCAAACCGTTCAGCGCACGGTCGAGCATGTGTGTCTGAATTCCTGCTTCATGAAAAGGCTTTGTCCACTCGCGGACTGCCTTGTTCGGGTTTTCACCAAACAACAGATTTACTTGTTCAAAACCTCCCCCGTTTGTTTCTACACGGGCAAAACACCCCATTTCAATAATGGCTGGGGCCACCTTCACCAATTGGTCTACTCGCGGTACATATTTTCCGGCACTCTGCCACATATCGCGAAAAACCAAACTAAATTTGACTTCTCTTTGTTCCATGACTAATACATGTGTGTTTTTCTAACAGATTACTGCAGTTTTTCTACTTTTATTACCTGACCCTTTCCGGCTGTCAAAATATCCACAGCCGCCTTAATGGCATCCATTGCACCGGCATCGGTAGATGCACCCGTAGTGGCCACCTTCTTTTTAGGCGCTTCTTCAGGAGCAACTTTATTTACAATGGAAATCAGAAGCTGGCTTAACCAGATAACAATGAGCAGAATTACAAAGACTGTGACCATTCCGACCACCATCAGCAATAATCCTAATTCAATGTTTTCCATTTTTCAATTAATTAGAATATACATAAAAGACGCTCCCTGAAAAAGGATTCAGAGAGCGTCCCAAAAGTAGGAAATTCCATAAAAAAACTACTACTAAAACTCGTTAAATATTTGATATTTTATTTAGGTTATCGCCTTATTACTATCAAAATAATATTTCATCAAGCGATTTGCGTTTCTTAGTTGGCACTTCTTGTTCTTCTGCATAACCCACAGGAATCATCACTACCGGCTCCATGGAATCAGGCAGACAAAGCACTTCCCGACAAAGCGGTACATCAAAATTGCATACCCAGCAAGTGCCTAGTCCTTGCTCCGTTGCAGCCAGGCAAAGATGCTCTACGGCTATAGCCACATCAATGTCTGCATGGTCTTTTCCGTCCGACTTGCGATGCCAGGATTCCTCATGATTGGCACAAGCCACGATAATGCAAGGCACATTTTCCATCCAGTCTCTGGGATACGCTTTTTTCAGTTGTGACAAGCGGTCCTCATCAGTGACTACGGCAAATTTCCAAGGCTGAAAATTCACAGCCGAAGGAGACAAGCGTACACATTCCAGCACATAGTCTAATTTTTCTTTTTCCACCGCACGCGTTTCATAATTCCGTACGGAATGACGCATTTTTACTAAATCCAAGAAATTCATATTATTTTCAATTATAGTTTTATCTCTAAATTAAGTCCCAAAATATTCAGGCAGCGCTTCACGTCATATTGGCGGCAATAATATACATCCAATGCCGTTTTACGGGAAAAAGGCCATCGCACTCCCGGACGATAACGGACGCGTGGCAAGGAGAAGAAAGCCTTGTCTCCCACCGGCTGAAATGCTTCCACCGAGAAATAAGGATACGCAATCCAGTTGCCCGGCTCATAAGCCAATCTCAAGCGTGAGCGCAACTGCACTTCATTTGTTCCACCAATAAATGTATGTTGCAAAAGTTCCCGCCAGCCCAACTTTATATTTTGTTTAGTTCCTGAAACGATAAAACCGGCCTGATAGCGATGCCCTATTTTCCATCCGGCAGCCCCACGGTCACGGTATTGCAATTCGTAATACCCTTTTAACTGCAACAATGGCAGCACACGGTAATTCATCCCTACATTCAGCCTTCCCCGTTCCATCTCTCTCAAACCGTTTTGGGTACGGGCCTGAAATGTACCTCTGAATTTCACCTTTGGATTGAATTGCCAGTCTACCCGTACTCCCGTCCAGGTGGCAAACTCTCCGTCGGCCACAGCGTGCACAGGGAATGCTACCAGGCATATTCCCAATACAAGCAACAGTGCACCCAATCTGTATAGTTTTTGATTCATAAATTCCATTTCCAGCTAAATTCACCGTGCAAGGTATCAAGAAAATCCTGAATTTGCAAATTCAAAGACCCACTCTTCTTCATTTCACATTTGAGTCTATTTCCTACCTCAAAACAGCATCAAGCAGTCTAAAAAGGAACAGTTTAACACCTTGCATCATTAATTCGTAGTTTTTTTTCGCCTATTCATAGATTTTATTTTCGAATCAATAGATTTCTCAATAGTTTTGCACAAATTCATCAATTCATCGCCATGAAACAAGACATACTATTATTCATTCTCATCCTATTAATATCAGGATGTAGCCAGAAAGATATAGAGCCAAGCTTCTCACTGCAAGAAGAGACAAGTTCAATTACTTTAGCCTCTGCGGCCAATTCCCAGACTGTAATCAGTTTTACCAGTACACGGGAATGGAAAGCAAGCACTTCCAGCGAATGGCTGCTGATTTCTCCTACTTCAGGAGAAGCCGGCACTTATCAGATGGCTCTGACGGCTTCCAGTAAGAATAATAGCAAAAACTCACGTACGGCTACGGTAAATTTAGTTTCTGCCGGCCTCACCCAATCGTTTACCGTTACACAATCGCCTGCAGAATATGTGGAACTGGAACAGACAGCGTACTATACAGAAGCGCAAGGAGGCTCACTACAAATCAAGTTCACCACCAATCTCAGCACTGACGAACTGGCTATTTATGGCACGGCCAGCTGGCTTACACAACCGGCCAACAGTCGTACAGATCAGGCCTATGTGGTCAACTTGACTGTTTTACCGAACGAAGAAGAAAAGGAAAGAACAGCCTATCTTTATTTTTGTAAAACGAACGGTGAAGAAGAGGAAATACTTAACAGTGTTACCATCATACAGGAAGGTACCGATACCAACACGTCTACCGATTATTCCGCAGACAAAACCGTACGCATTCTTCAGCGTGCCACACAGGGAAACGGACTCCCTATCGTACTGATGGGAGATGGATTTCTGGACACTGACATTGCAAACGGAACATACGATGAAGTCATGAACAAAGCCATGGAAAACCTGTTTACGGAAGAACCGTTGAAATCGCTTCAAAGCTATTTCAATGTATATTCCGTAACGGCTGTCTCCCGCAGTAACAAATTTGACGGTTACAACACGGCTTTCCAATGCCAAATGGAAGGAGGAATGAGTACCTTGATAACCGGAAACGATGAAAATGTAATAAACTATATACAATGTGTAGAAGGGATTGATGTGTCCGAAACACTGGCTGTAGTCGTACTGAATTCTCCCTCGTATGCCGGAACGACCTACTTCGGCTACTACAGCGAGAGCCAGGTAACCGAATTAGCCATAGCCTATTGCCCGATTATCTACAATCTTGAAAACGATAGCTTCAGGCAAGTGTTGGTACACGAGGCAGTAGGACATGGATTCGCCAAGTTAGAGGATGAATACAGCTACGAAGAAAACGGAAAGATGCCTTCGGATGAAATAAACGATGTAAAAGTGCTGCAAAGCTATGGATGGGCACAAAATGTAGATTTCACTCAGGATGAAAATACCATTTTATGGTCATCTTTCCTGAATGACAGCCGCTATAGTTCAGAAGGAATCGGCATTTATGAAGGAGCCTGTACCTACATGAGCGGTGTGTATCGTCCTACGGAAGACAGTATGATGAACACCAATACATGTGGATTTAATGCACCGTCACGAAAAGCCATCTACGACATGGTGATGAGAAGAGGAGAAAACCGGGAAACCACCTACGAAGAGTTTGCGGACTTTGATAGCCGGAATGTTTCACAGGTACAAACCCTTACCCGGACTTCGAATGCCATTAGCCGCCCGTTTACACGTCCGCACTTCGTCCACAAATCCATTAATAAATAAAGCCCCAAAAGCCAAGAGGATAATAAATGAATTGCCTGAAAATATCTATGTTTCTGCTGGCTGAGACGTACGTTTCTCTATCGGAAAACCTACGTTTCGCGTAAAGGAAACCTACGTTTCCCAATAGAGAGACATAAAAATTACTTCGGCAAAACAATAATCACATAAGGATATTTAAGAAAGACCTGTTATAAATAATATCAGAAGTAATTTACTTCAAACAAAAACGCCCTGAGTCTGTGACAGATACAGGGCGCTGCTTTTTTATTTTTCGTTCATATCTTTATCCAGCCATCAGCAAGATAAGCAGCTGAGCCGTCAGGATACGCAAAAACATGGTCAACGGATAAACGGTTGAGTAACCTACAGCCGGCGCATCATTTCCTGCAATCTGATTGGCGTATGCCAAGGCAGGAGGGTCAGTATTACTACCGGCAATCAAACCCATCAACGTGAAATAGTTCACCCGATGATGCCAGCGGGCAATAATGCCGGTAATGATCAACGGTATGAAAGTAATCAGGAAACCGAGTCCCACATACAACACGCCATCACCTTCGACTACCATCTGCACAAAGTTCTCGCCGGCCTTGATTCCCACACTTGCCAAAAAGAGCACCAGTCCCACTTCACGAAGCATCAGATTGGCACTCATTGTGGTGTAGGTTACCAGTTTCACTTTATGTCCGAAACGTCCAATCAAAATAGAGATAATCAGCGGACCACCAGCCAGACCTAATTTGACCGGAGTCGGCATACCCGGAATGGCAATAGGCAAACTTCCGAAAAGGATACCGCAAAGAATACCGACAAAAATAGTTACGATGTTCGGATGGTCCAGACGACGCAACTGGTTACCCAGCAAGTTAGCCACACGTTCGATGGCATCCTGCGGACCAACTACCATCACACGGTCGCCCACCTGCAAGCGAAGCTGACGGGCTGCAAACAAGTCCATACCCGAACGGTTGACACGTGTCACGTTAACTCCATACATACTGCTGAAATGAAGTTCTCCCAGCGTCTTTCCATTGATATTCGGTTGTGTCACCAAAATACGGCGAGACACCATCGGTTTGTCCTGCTGGTTAGTGGCATCCCAATCCTGTTCGATTTTCGGACCGATGAAGGCCATGATAGCTTCTGAGTCATCTTCCGCACAAACCAGGAACATACGGTCACCCAGACGAAGCACCGTATTGGCATTCGGCGTAATCATGTGACCGTCCTGAATAATACGCGTACATACAAAGTCACGTGCCAGGAAGTTCTGTACCTGTGACAACGTCTTACCGCTCAACGCCTCATTCTGCACCTTCAGTGAGATAGTATAAGGCTTCATGTGCGGATTGGCTTCTTCTTCTTTCTGTATTTCATCACTATCCTGCTTCACGTCTACCCGGCAGATATAGCGGATAATAATCATGGAAAGAATGATACCCATCACACCCAACGGATAAGCACAGGCATATCCCATGGCAATTTCAGGACCCTGATAGTGTAACTGTTGCAAGGCTTCATTTGCCGCACCAAGTCCCGGAGTATTGGTAACCGCTCCACACAGGATACCTACCATCATCGGAATGTCTACTCTGCCCTGCAAAGCAAAGTACAAAATCAATGCTACGGCAATATTCAGGAATACAATTCCCACCGCCAGCAGGTTTAATGTAATACCTCCCCGTTTAAAAGAAGAAAAGAATGAAGGACCGACCTGAAGTCCGATACAGAAGACAAAAAGAATCAGTCCGAAGTCTTGCACGAAAGAAAGGATGGCAGGATTTCCAGTAAAACCGAAGTGTCCAGCCAAGATTCCCACGAACAAGACGAATGTAACTCCCAGCGATATGCCGAAGAATTTAATTTTTCCCAACAGTACCCCCGCCGCAATTACAAAGGCATACAATGCCACTATATGCGCTATCGAGTTGGGATTCGTCAATAAATCTTGTAGCCAGTTCATAGATATTAAATTAGTTTATTCAGGGGGCAAATGTAACCAATTAAAAATAATAGGGCAAACTTTTCTTTCTTTTTTCATCCCAACCTTCTTTCTGATGTATTCCGTACACTCTTTTCCCATCCAAAAGCCTTCAGTACCCCCTGCACACGTTTAATGTTTTTAGCTTTCTATAGCTATAAAAAAGGGGGAATGTGGAATAAACAAGCGGAAAATTTGTATATTTGCCCATGCAGGCTACAACCTGTGTGATAATTTTAAATCTGAATATCAACCCAAAAACACTAATTCACTATGGCAGATAGTAAAGAAAAACTCTTTTCAGATTTTTCGCCCGTGTCCACACAAGAATGGATGGACAAGATTACGGTAGATTTGAAAGGAGCCGATTTTGAGAAGAAGTTGGTATGGAGAACCAACGAAGGTTTCAAAGTGAAACCATTCTACCGTCAGGAAGATTTGGAAGGATTGAAAACCACAGAGGGACTTCCCGGACAATATCCCTACATCAGAGGCATCAAGAAAGACGATAACACCTGGTTTATCCGTCAGGACATTACTGTAAACGATGCTGCTGAAGCCAACGCCAAAGCCCTTGATATATTAAATAAAGGTGTAGACTCACTCGGATTCCATATCAAAGCCAAAGAACTCAATGCAGAATACCTCGATACTTTGCTGAAAGACATCTGCTGCGAATGTGTGGAACTGAACTTCTCTACCTGCCAGCGTCACACGCTGCAACTGGCACAACTGCTGGTAGCCTATTTCCAGAAAAAAGGATATGCACCTGAAAAGCTGAAAGGCTCGCTCAACTTCGACCCTATCAGCAAAATGATGCAAAAAGGAAAAGACGTAAGCGCTGTCATTGCCACGGGTAAGGAACTGGTGGAAACACTGGCTGCATACCCGCATTTCCGTTGCATTGCCGTGAACTCTGTACAGTTGAACAACGCCGGGGCCTACATTTATCAGGAATTAGGATATGCACTGGCATGGGGAAATGAATACCTCAACCAGTTGGTAGAAGCAGGCGTTCCTGCCGCACTGGCTGCCAAGAAAATCAAATTTAACTTTGGTATCAGTTCCAACTATTTCATGGAAATTGCCAAATTCCGTGCCGCACGTATGCTGTGGGCTGACATCGTAAAACAATACGCACCGAAATGCCCGCGCACGGACTGCAAGAATACAGGAGCCGACGGCACTTGCTACTGTGCCTGCAAGATGGTAGCCCATGCAGAAACATCCAATTTCAACCTTACTTTGTTCGATGCACACGTGAATTTGCTCCGTACGCAAACTGAGGCCATGAGTGCTGCCATTGCCGGAGTCAACTCCATCACGGTATCTCCATTCGACAAAGCCTATGAAACACCGGACGATTTCTCTGAAAGAATTGCCCGCAACCAGCAGTTGCTGTTGAAAGAAGAATCCCACCTGAACCGTATCGTTGATCCGGCTGCAGGTTCTTATTATATTGAAAATCTGACTGTAGCCATTGCCAAACAGGCTTGGGACCTCTTCCTTTCTGTAGAAGAAGCAGGAGGTATGTTGCAGGCTGTCAAGGCAGGAAGCATTCAGGAAGCTGTAAACCAAAGCAACAAAGCCCGTCATGAAGCGGTTTCCAAACGCAAAGAAATCCTATTGGGAACCAACCAGTATCCGAATTTCAATGAACTGGCAGGCGACAAACGTCCGCTGGATGGATGCAAGAAATGCGGTTGCGGTGGAGAAGCACACGAAGAAGAAGGCACTCTGGCCAAACTGGAAACCGCACGTGCAGCCAGCGAATTCGAAGCTCTTCGTCTGGAAACTGAAAATTCAGGCAAACGGCCGAAAGCTTTCATGCTGACCATCGGTAACCTGGCCATGCGTCAGGCTCGTGCACAGTTCTCATGCAACTTCCTGGCTTGTGCAGGCTATCAGGTAATTGACAACTTAGGATTTGCCAGCGTAGAAGAAGGAATTGAAGCTGCCATGAAAGCACAGGCAGACATCGTGGTAATCTGCTCCAGCGATGATGAATATGCAGAATATGCTATCCCGGCCTTCAAGGCACTCAACGGACGCGCTATGTTTATCGTAGCCGGCGCTCCGGCCTGCATGGAAGAACTGAAGGCTGCCGGCATTGAAAACTTCATTCATGTGCGTTGCAACGTACTGGAAACCTTACGCGAATACAACAGCAAACTCTTATCCTGAATTGAACTATGAGACAGAATTTCAAACAAATCGATATATTTGCCGGTTTCCATCCGCAGAATGGCATGGAATGGCAGAAAGAAAATGGCATCACTGCCAACTGGAAAACGCCTGAACAGATTCAGGTGAAACCTGTATACACCAAAGAAGACCTGGAGGGTATGGAACACCTGAACTATGCAGCCGGTATTCCTCCTTATCTTCGTGGCCCGTACTCTATGATGTACACCTTCCGCCCGTGGACTATCCGTCAGTATGCTGGATTCTCTACCGCCGAAGAATCCAACGCATTCTACCGTCGTAACCTGGCTTCTGGTCAGAAAGGATTGTCAGTAGCTTTCGACCTTCCGACACACCGTGGATACGACCCTGACCATCCGCGTGTAGTGGGCGACGTAGGTAAAGCCGGGGTATCTATCTGTTCACTGGAAAACATGAAAGTGCTTTTCGATGGTATTCCTTTGAACAAAATGTCTGTTTCCATGACCATGAACGGTGCGGTACTTCCTGTCATGGCATTCTATATTAATGCCGGACTGGAACAGGGGGCCAAACTGGAAGAAATGGCCGGAACCATCCAGAACGATATTCTGAAAGAGTTCATGGTGCGTAACACCTATATTTATCCGCCTGCCTTCTCCATGAAGATTATTTCTGACATCTTTGAATATACTTCTCAGAAGATGCCGAAATTCAACTCTATCTCTATTTCGGGATACCACATGCAAGAAGCGGGGGCCACTGCCGACATTGAACTGGCTTATACACTGGCCGACGGATTGGAATACCTTCGTGCGGGAGTGGCTGCCGGCATTGACATTGATGCTTTTGCTCCGCGTCTGTCGTTCTTCTGGGCCATCGGTATGAACCACTTCATGGAAATAGCCAAGATGCGTGCCGCACGTATGCTGTGGGCCAAGATTGTAAAACAGTTCAATCCGAAGAACCCGAAATCACTGGCACTGCGTACACACTCACAGACTTCAGGATGGTCACTAACCGAACAGGACCCGTTCAACAACGTAGGACGTACTTGTATCGAGGCCATGGCTGCCGCATTGGGACATACACAGTCACTGCATACCAACGCATTGGACGAAGCGATTGCCCTTCCGACCGACTTCTCCGCACGTATTGCACGTAATACTCAGATTTACATTCAGGAAGAAACGCAGATTTGTAAGAATGTAGACCCGTGGGGCGGTTCTTACTACGTAGAAGCGTTGACCAACGAACTGGCTCACAAGGCTTGGGAACACATTCAGGAAATCGAAAAACTGGGCGGTATGGCCAAAGCCATTGAAACCGGTATTCCGAAAATGCGTATCGAAGAAGCTGCTGCACGTACTCAGGCTCGTATCGACTCGGGTGAACAGACTATCGTAGGTACAAACAAGTATCGTCTGGAAAAAGAAGACCCGATCGATATTCTGGAAGTGGACAACACTGCCGTACGTCAGGAACAGATTGAGAACCTGCACCGTCTGAAAGAAGGCCGTAACCAAGCTGAAGTGGACAAGGCATTGGAAGCTATTACCGAATGCGTACGCACAGGCAAGGGCAACTTGCTGGAACTGGCCGTAGAAGCTGCTCGCGTACGTGCTACACTGGGAGAAATATCTGACGCCTGCGAAAAAGTCGTAGGACGTTATAAAGCAATTATCAGAACAATATCAGGCGTGTATTCATCAGAAAGTAAAAAGGATGCAGATTTCGCACGGGCTTGCGAACTGACCGAAGAATTTGCGAAGAAAGAAGGCCGTCGTCCGCGTGTCATGATTGCCAAGATGGGACAGGACGGACACGACCGTGGTGCCAAGGTAGTAGCTACCGGATTTGCTGACTGTGGTTTCGACGTGGATATGGGACCGTTGTTCCAGACTCCGGAAGAAGCCGCTCGCGAAGCTGTAGAAAATGACGTTCATGCAGTGGGAGTTTCTTCATTGGCTGCCGGACACAAGACATTGATTCCGCAAATCATTGCCGAATTGAAACGTCTGGGCCGCGAAGATATTCTGATCTTTGCAGGTGGTGTCATCCCGGCACAGGACTACGATTTCTTGTATAAAGCCGGTGTAATGGCTATCTTTGGTCCGGGTACTTCCGTAGCTAAATCGGCCTGCCAGGTAATGGAACTGTTATTAGAGGCAGAAGAGGAATAAAAGATTCACAGAGTTACATTCAGTATAGCATAAAAAGCCAGCTAATTCATACACAAAACGCCATGAATTAGTTGGCTTTTTTGCACCTTTAGATATTCCGTACGCAAATTATATTCAGTACTCTAAACAAGCAAAAATAACTCCAAACCCAAATTTCGTTAATATCTAGAAATTCATTCTATTTGAGATACTTAATATACTTTCTTTACACTTCCTAGATGGTATATCTTTCATCAAGCACATCCCAATCAAAGCATTCAATGAGGGTACGATTTAAAGACTGTATACGTATATAATTATATTCTATCCCCTTTTTATTTTTTAGGAGCATTTACTGAATATCCTTTTGTAAATACAAGAGGCTGTCTTTTTGAGACAGCCTCTTATACAATTTATACTATATTATTACTCCACAACCTCAGGCCCAGAATCGGCTTGTATCTTCCATCCTGGATTCTGATAAATAACCGAACTAGAGAAGTCACCGTCTACCACAGCCGTTTCACGGAATGCAGCCATACCGATAGGATTCAGGTAATGAGCCGGAGTGAACAGATACCCACCCTGATCAGCAATCGTATTGTTTTTAGTAATTTTTTCGTAAGGTACGATATAATCACCCAGACTCTGATTGGACATGTTACCAGTAGCCGGATCCACAACACATTTACTCATTAAGTCTGCATCTTCAGAATATACTGTATTCCAGAACTTCATACCCTGGATACGGTAGGGTTGGCCAATCAGCTGATCACAGGCACGCCAGCGCTTCAAGTCTTCCCAACGGGTATTTTCCGCACAAAGCTCATTACGGCGCTCGCGGCGGATATTATACAAGGTTGCATCTATCAGCTGACCATGAGAATAAGCACCAAAATCACCTTTCGCCTCTTTAGTCATTTGAGTGGCACCTATTGTAATATTATAATCTTCTTCTACACCGGCACGTATGCGCAAAGCTCTCCAATATTTGTCGGCTGTCTCATCAATACGAGGACTTCCTGTCTGAGAATAGTATTCATACGAAGCCTCCATATAAGCCAGCAATGCTTCTGCTCCACGGAAAACTACCGTACCACTAGTACTACGGCTTTCAACACTAGCCATAATAGAAGAATAATGCTTTCCCTTCTTCACAATGAATCCGGTAGTGGCAGTAATGGAAGCCGGAGAACCGAATATGTAATCTATCGCACACAAGGAAGGATCACCATTTTCCTGGTAAAAATCCACGTCACCCGGTTTCTTGGTAAAGATTACGATACGTGAATCTCGACCTTCCAATGTCTTGTTCACTCCTTCATTCTCCCAGTCATAACTATAGCCTGATCGTGAGTCATAAATAGGATAGCCATTCTTCATTACATACGAATCGACCATTCCCTTAGTCCATCCAGAACCTCCACCGTTACGGCAAAGTTCCATTTGCGCACTGTGAGAGACTAATCCTTCCTTGAACTGCCTCCACATGATAACCTCATCGTAGCTTTCCATATTTTCATCACAGAACATGGTATAATAAGGGTTCTGGGAAACAAATCCTGCGTTCATTCCCTCCGGCGCCTCTGTATTCTCGGCCAGTTTGGTGTACATCTTATCGCCCAGTTCCTTTGCCGATTTCATCGCTTCACCTAAGAAATACTTGATAGACTCGGCGGGATTGTAATCTGCTGCCAGCTCCTTATCGCCCGGCCATCCGTTGCCATTGGGCACGAAAGCAGTACCGGCATGATATTTTTCCCATGTACCTTCGAACAGAGCTACGCGTGCACGCAACAGCAAGGCTACATCACGGCTAATACGGGTCTTTCCTCCCGGAGGGGTTTCCAAAAGATACGTATCAATTGCTGTCTGAAGATCTTTCAATATAAATTCAGCCACTTTATGGCGAGGCTGGCGTTTACTGGCTTCCATCAAATCTTCCTTGATATCGGGAAGTGCCGTAGTCACAATAGGCAAGTCACCTAAGCTGACCAACAGCTGATAATAATTGTATGCACGAATAACATACATTTCCCCAATATAATGTTTTATATTCTCAGAGTTTCCCTGAATTTCACCTGCCTCATATTTAGGTAATACATTGTCGAAAAAATAATTGCAAGCACGCACTTTCGTCCAACTCCAGTCACCGGCATTGGCAGGCACCTTCTTCTGCCCCGGCATCCAGAAGGAGTTATTCGAGGTTCCGGCCTGATTATCGGTATCATTGTCTTTCAGTAAAGGACTACTACTCAAATATCCGTCCGTAGTAGGAAACGGATAGGCATTGATAGTATATGCAGACAAATCAGCTTCCGAAGTAAAATAAGCTTCCGGAGTAACCTGATCCAACGGTTCTCTGTCCAAAAAGTCATTGCAACTGCTCAGCCCTCCCATCAGACATGCTCCGAACGTAATAATTCCAATATATGTTTTCATGATTTACTCTAATTAAAATGTTGCACTTAAACCGAATGAAATAGTCTTGGACAACGGATAGGTACATCCGTCCCAAGCACCAACACCAATGGTTTCCGGATCAAAGGTATCCACCAAACTTGTGATAGTAAACAGATTCTCGGCTGAAACGAAGAAACGCAAGTTATTGATAAACACCTTCTGCGTGATATGCTGTGGCAAAGTATATCCCAGTGTCACGTTCTTCAGACGACAGTATGCCGCATTCTGCAAATAACGGCTCTGCGACTCACGGTTCTTACCATTTTCCATCGGACGCGGATAATAAGCCTCCAGATTTACACCCAACGGACTATTCGGATCATTACGGAAATAGTCCATATGCGGAGTGAAGAAGTTTGTCTGCCAATAACCGACAGCTCCCCAAAACATGGTACTGCTTGCCGCTGGCATATAGTCACGCTTCAGGACACCCTGGAAGAACAGCTTCAGGTCGAAGCCTTTCCATGCTGCATCCAGATTCAGGCCAAAGTTATAACGTGGCGTACTGTTACCCAGAATTTTCAGGTCACCATGATCGGCAAGGGTTTTGTCGCCACGGCTGATTTTACCGTCACCATTCAAGTCGGCATACATAATATCACCGGCTGCCCAGTTGCTGCCTATTGCATCCTGTCCACCATTTGGCAAAGAAGCTAAATGCTGGTTCATCTGTTCGTCCGTCTGTGCAATACCTACAGTTTCAAATCCCCAAATTTGTCCCAGCTTATATCCCGCATAGTACTGGTTTGCATTATTACCATCCAGAATACTGTTTGACGGATTCGGATATTTGTCGATAGTAACCTGACTGTCCGACAAGTTCAATGTCACTCCGTACTTGAAGTCACGAATCTGATCTCTCCAGCTAACCTGTACTTCCCAACCTTTGGATGTCATATCCAGATTGTTGACTTTCGGAACTGCAATACCCAAGATAGAAGGAAGTTCGGGAGCAGGCCCCACCATGTCCAGTGACTTACGCTGGAAGTAATCAAAATTCACAATCAGACGGTTGTTCAGCATACCGAGGTCGAAACCGATATCAAGAGTCTGCGTACGTTCCCAGGTAAGCAGTGCAGAAACCAAGGCACCTTCTGCCGAGATATTCGGACGTTTCCCATCTACCAGCCAGCTACCCAGTGAATATCCTCCCCATGAATTCTGGTTCAGTGCCATAGTGCGATAGAAAGGATACCAATTGTCAGTATTCTGGTTACCCAATTCACCCCATGAACCACGAATTTTCAAGGTCTGGAATATGTTATTATAACGCTCGAAGAATTTCTCACGGGCAATATTCCATCCCAGAGAGAATGACGGGAACACATTCCAGCGGTTTTCTCGCAAGAAACGCGAAGTACCGTCGTAACGCATATTCACTTCGGCCAGGTATCTTTCCTTATAGTTATAATTGATACGTCCGAAGAAACCGACTGTAGCCCAATCACCGTACCCACCTCTATTCTGTGCATTGTCCTGAGTGGTGTCCAGTGTCGGTATACCCGCCATGATGGCATCCTTCGATGCAGTAATATCACGGTCTTTATACAATTCGCTCTGGAAACCGAGCATTACCTTAAAGTCGTGACCGTCGCCAAACATCCTGCCATATTCAGTAAAGATATTCGGATTGAAGAAATTGCTCTTGTAAGCATATTCCGTCACACTGGACACGGCATTAGCTGTAACCACAGGATTCTTGTTCACATCGTACTCGTAAGTAGTCAGCTTGTCCGTGTGATTAAACTGGGTATTAATACGGTAATTCAGTTCCGCTGTAATCTTCCAGTCTTTAATAGGTTCGATAACCAAAGAAAGCTGCTGAGCCAGCACGTCCTCCTGAGTTTTATAGCGGCCACCTTCGGTAAGCTGGTACACCTTGGATGGGCCTGTATAATATCCATTCGGGTCTACTGCGGGAATTACCGGCCAGTAACGGCACACGTCGAAATAGAACTGGTTATTCTTGATATCGCCCGCAGCAAACGAAGGAGTATCCACATCTGTACGATTAAAACGTACACTGTATCCCAGTTTCAACCAGCTGGTAATATCGGAATTTATCTTAGCTGTCAATGAGTAACGTTGCTTGCTGTCATCACCATAATTCAACAAACCTCCCTGGTTCAAGTAGTTAGCCGACAAATAGAACTGAGTCTTTTCTCCACCTCCACTTACGCTTAATGAATGTTCCTGAGTAAAGCTGTTACCGAAATGGAACTTCATCCAGTCCGTATTGGCAACCGGCATCACACCTTGACGGTTGGGGTCATCAAAACTGTTCCAAGTACCGTTGGCAGCCGGCCACATATACTGAATGTCCTTTCCTGCCTGGTAGTCCAGAATCTGTTGCAGCTTCTCCTGAGAATACATCGGAGCATCTCCACCATTTGCCAATTGATCATTAATGGCCAATGCAAAATCATAAGAATTTACCATTTCCGGCAAGTTCAGCGGAGAAACAATACGGAAGTTGTTGTTGTAATTCACCGAAACTTTTCCCTGCTTACCTTTCTTAGTGGTAATCAATACCACACCGCCGGGAGCACGAGAACCATAGATAGAAGATGCAGCCGCATCCTTCAATACTGAAATATTCTCAATATCCTGAGGATTCAGAGTATTCATATCACCTTCCATACCATCAATCAACACCAACGGCTGAACAGAAGAGCCAGCTCCGATAGTACCTGTACCACGAATATTGAAACTAGTTTTTCCAGTCAACGCACCACCGGCATCTCCGGTAGAGAAGTTCATGCCAGGTACCACTCCCTGCAATGCATCAGTTACAGAGTTTACAGGACGTGCCGACAATTCCTTAGCACTGACACTTGATACAGCTCCCGTTACATTCACTTTCTTCTGTGTACCGAAAGCCACGACAACAACTTCTTCAAGCTGCTGAGTGTCATCAACTAAAGTCACATTTAGAGTCTGTCCGTTCCATACAATTTCCTGTGTCTTGTAACCAACAAACGAAATTTCCAAGATATCCCCTTTCTTCACATTCGCAATCGAGAAATCTCCGTCAATTCCTGTAATGGTTCCGTTGGTTGTCCCTTTCACCACAACGGAAGCACCAATTACGGTCTCTCCACTCTGGTCCCGAACTACTCCCGTACAGGTTTCATGCTGTTGGGAAGTACTATTCTCACTAAAAGCAGAATAAGCAGAAGCTGCTACTCCTGACGATGCTCCTATAAATCCTAAAAGCACCGCAATCGAACTAACTTTTTTTAGCATGTTTCATAGATATTAGATTATAAACTTTTTATTCATCAGCACATTTTAAAGATTCATGTGCCTTTTGGTGCAAATTTATAAACTTTTCATGACAAACAAAGCATTTTCACAAAAAAATATCAAATTTAGAACGATTCTTTTGCTTAAAATAGAGTAAAAAGGACTGTTGTAACATTAGATTTACAACAGCCCTATTGTTTTTTCGCATAGCAGTACATACCTTGGGCACCGTATCCACCTGTACGCTTGAATAAATTATTTCACAATTTACTTATACGTAATCCAGCGAATCATTTCCTTGAAAGAAGGTTTCTTTCCATACATCAGGATACCTACCCGATAAATCTTTCCGGCTATCCAAATCATGCCGAAAGCGGCAACGTACAGAATAACTACAGACAGCATCGTTTCCCACACCGGTATATCGAAAGGCAGACGTACCATCATGACAATAGGTGAAGTAAACGGAATCATGGAGCACCAGATAGCCAACGGTCCGTCGGGGTTATCAGAGCTATAAATACCTGCATAGAGGGCAAAAATCAACAAAAGGATAATCGGCATCATAAACTGCTGAGAATCTTCCTGCCCATTGATGGCCGCACCGATAGCCGCAAATATGGAAGCATACACCAGGTACCCTCCGATAAAGTTCAAGACAAAGAGTCCTCCCATCTTGGCCAGATTCAGTCCCTGAAGAGTAGCCAGCAAACCAGATGCTCCTCCCATCAGTTCGGGCGAACTACCGGAAATTCCCCCGGCTACAGCCAACAATACTATAATCAGCACCGCCCAGATAGCCAGCTGTGCCACACCGACCAGTCCGATACCGATAATTTTTCCAATCATCAACTGAAAGGGCTTAACAGAAGAAACAATCACTTCTACAATGCGGTTGGTCTTTTCTTCCATCACACTTTGCATAACCATACCTCCGTATGACATCACAAACATGTAAATCAGAAAAGTCAGTACCATACCGGCTGCCATAGCCGCTCCTGCGTTGGATTCACTCTCACTCCCGTCTTCTCCCCATTTTACCGTGCGGATATTCAACTTGCGGTTCACATCCTGCATGATGGAAGGTAACTGCGGAATGTCATAATGCAGCAGCTTGTCCTGACGTACCTGCTCGTCAAGCGTCTCACTCACCAGGCGCGAAAGACTGTTGGGTACTTCTTTCCGCGAATAAATCGTTACGGCCTCCGGATGTTCAGCCAGGTCGGCCTTGATTTCTACCACGGCATCAAACTGTGTGGAGTCACTTCGAAAAGAGGCTTCCATCTGGGGAACTCCCACAAAATGCCAGGATTCATCGTCTTTAAACTGAGGAAGATATTTCATGGTGGCATCAATAATGGCTACCTGTTTCTGGTCTCCGCTCTTGACCGTGGATAACCACAACGGGACAAAAATAAGTGCCGCAAAAATGAACGGCATCAATATGGTAAGCAGGATAAACGACTTTTTGCTTACCCGGTTTATGAATTCACGCTGAATAATAATCCATGTCTTGTTCATAACTGAAAGATTTTTTTGATTAGATTTTCCCCTCTACCGTACGGATAAAGATATCGTTCATGGAAGGGATACATTCGGTAAACTTGCAGATTTCGCCCTGCGCACCTACAAGTGACAATAACTCAGAATTGGAAATGGAAGTGAGCTTCCGCAGTTTATAGTTTACCGTCTGCTCATCTTGCACCTCGCTGCTGACAATTTCAAAGGCATCCGAATTCTGCAAAGGCATCGAAGACTGCATCGTCAGCTCATACTGATTACTTTTATAACGTGAACGAATGTCCGTTACCGCTCCCTGCAACACCACCTTTGAATGATTAATCAGTGCAATATGGTCGCAGATTTCCTCCACAGAAGCCATGTTGTGCGTAGAGAAGATAATGGTATGCCCCTCGTCTTTCAATTTCAGGATTTCTCTTTTCAGCAGTTCCGCGTTTACCGGATCGAAGCCTGAAAACGGTTCGTCGAAAATCAGCAGGCGGGGACGATGCAATACTGTAATGACAAACTGCACTTTCTGCTGCATACCTTTGGAAAGTTCCTCCAGTTTCTTGTTCCACCAAGGCATAATTTCAAAGCGCTCAAACCAGTCGGTTAGTCTTTTCTTGGCCTCCTGACGGCTTAATCCCTTCAATTGTGCCAGATAGATGGCCTGTTCGCCCACCTTCATTTTTTTGTAAAGTCCACGTTCCTCGGGAAGATAGCCAATGGAATAAATATCTTCCGGGCGTGAGAGTCGTCCGTCAAACCACACCTCACCGGCATCGGGAGCTGTAATACGGTTGATAATACGAATCAGCGTGGTCTTTCCTGCCCCATTGGGTCCCAGCAAACCAAATACCTGTCCTTCGGGCACCGTGATGCTTACACCATCCAGCGCCGTATGGTCGGCATAGCGTTTTATGACCTGTCGTGTTTCCAAAAAAGAATCATTCATGTCGTTACTTATTAAAAATTGAACATTTAAAAGATATAAGTTTCACAAAGTTATCAATTTCATTCAAAGTAAAGAAAATTGTTCCAATTTTCTGCATAAAAAGCAGACAAGAAAAAAACGCAAGGGCGTTTGACCTAAAACGTAAGTGCGTTTGAAGTAAAACGCAAGGACGTTTGATCTTAAACGCAAGTGCGTTTTGAATTGAACGCAAAGGCGTTTTGAAAGACAAGAAAAAACGGCCCTTCAGGGAGAAAAAAAGCGGAAATGCCCGCAGTAACTACTCAGGCATTTCCGCAACAAATTCCAATAGAATGAAAAGCTTACAGGAAGAACTTAAAGACAAAGATGAAGGCCAGAATATACATGGCCGGTGTAAGCTTCTTGGTATGTCCGCACAACAGATTAATCAGGACGTAGCTGATCATTCCCAACACGATTCCATCGGAGATGCTGTAAGCCAAAGGCATAAAGATGATACAGATAAACGCCGGAATGGCTTCTGAGTAATCCATAAAATCGACTTTCTTCACAGAAGACATCATCATCAGACCTACCAGAATCAATACCGGAGCCGTAGCCGCACCCGGTACTGCCAAAAAGAACGGAGCCAAAAACAATGATAAAAGGAAGCACACTGCCGTAACAAAGGAAGTCAGTCCACTACGTCCGCCTTCGCCCACTCCGGAAGCACTTTCCACGAAGGTGGTAATGGTACTGGTACCCAGCATGGCACCGGCTGTTGTTCCGATGGCATCCACCAAAAAGGCTTGCTTCAGGTGAGGAATCTTTCCATCTTTTGTCACCATTCCGGCCTTTGTGGTCACTCCGACCAACGTACCGATGGTATCAAACATATCTACAAACAGGAAAGTAAACACTACAATCACCATTTCCTTTGTAAAGATATGCTCCCACTGGAACTGGAAGAAAATGGGTTCGATAGAAGGAGGAGTGCTCAACACGCTATCCAGATGCGTCAATCCCATAGGAATACCGATGACGGTCGTCAGCAAAATTCCTATCAGCAAGGCTCCACGGACTTTCTTCACCAGCAAGATGGAAGTAATCAGCAGGCCGATAATGCCCAGCAAAGCCGAACCGGAAGTAATATTTCCCAATGAAATCAAGGTCGCATCGTTATTCACAATGATACCGGCATTCTGCAAACCGATGAACGCAATGAACAAACCGATACCTGCACCAATGGCATTGCGAAGGCTCAAGGGCAACGCATCTACAATTTTTTCACGCAAATTGGTTACCGTCAGCAGAATGAATATGATTCCTTCCAAAAGTACAGCCGTCAGAGCAAACTGCCAAGTATAGCCCAGTGTAAGACAAACGGTATAGGCAAAAAACGCATTTAGCCCCATTCCTGGTGCCAGTCCGAAAGGCAATTTGGCATAAAAGGCCATCAACAGCGTAGCAAAAGCCGAAGCGATGACTGTTGTCGTGAAAAGCGCTCCCTTGTCCATACCTGTGGCCGCCAGAATGTTTGGATTGACAGCCAAAATATAGGCCATAGTCAGGAAGGTCGTGATTCCGGCCAAGATTTCCGTACGCACACGCGTCTCACGAGGGTTAAAACCGAATAATTTTTCCAGCATTTTCATTTTATAATCGCTTTAAATGATTCAACCGGTTTAGAAAGACCACTTCATGGCCAGTGTCGGAATGAAATAGAATCCGTTACGATCGGCAAAATCCGTACTCAATTCCCATTCTGTACCTACACTCAGGTTCAAGTCTTTGTTTACATGCTTGAACTTATTCAGGTTTACCCAGAACTGCGGTTCGCTGATAAATACAAAGTCATGGTTGTTTCCATCTACATCCGTATGTTTTTCACGCCAGAAATCCGCAAATCCGCTGAAAGTAAATTTTTCCTTACAGAAATTCAGGGTCCATGTACCCGTCAACTGAAAGTTATGCGGTTTCTCATTCTTCTGAATATATTTATACAGCACCTGTACGCCGAATACCTTGGAAAAATCACTGCTGTTCCATGAGTAGGTAGCACCTCCCAAGAAGGCATTGTTGATATAATTCAAACCTCCGTTGTATTCTACATGTGCAGAAACAGGAGCCTTCCAGAATTTCAGTTCACGGCTGATTTCCCAATAAGCAGATGACACTCCTTTGTCTGTATAATCCATATCGACAAAGAAATAAGTGCTACCCCACTTGTCTGCCTTGAACATCTCGACCGTTGTAGTCACCCACGGACGTTCGTCCAATGATTTATACAAGGCACGCCCCAAGTCATAATGCAACTGAATGTTCTGAGCCATCACTTTTCCTGCGCATACAGAAAGAAGAATAAACGCAAAAAGAAATAATTTTTTCATTTTAATTTAACGTACTTTTAATGGTTTTTTAAAATCGGCTGCAAAATTACATAAAAAAGCGGTATAAAAACAAAGAACTCGTTATCTTTGCTCTTAAAGAGCATAAATAAGAAGCCATGAAAAAACTGTTAATCATTCTATTGATGTGTGTGATAGGCCTGGGAGCAAAAGGCCAGGTATCTCAAGAAGCCTTCCGCCAATGGCACGGAGACAAATATTCCATGTTTATCCACTTCGGACTTTACTCACAATTAGGCGGGGTATGGCAGGGTAAACAGGTGAAGAATGGATACAGTGAACAGATTCAGGCTTTTGCCCCAATTTCCAAGAAAGACTACGAAAAAATTGCCGGCCAGTTTAATCCGACACAGTTTAATGCTGACTCCATTGCTGTACTGGCAAAAAAGGTGGGAATGCATTCCATTATCCTGACCAGCAAACACCATGACGGCTTCTGCCTGTTCAAAACGGCTACTACTTCTTTCAACTCATACGATGCGACTCCATGCAAACGGGATTTCGTGAAAGAAATATCAGAAGCTGCCCGCCGTCATGGACTGCGCTTCGGATTGTACTATTCGCTTATCGACTGGCACTATCCGTATGCATCGCCCATGTCACCCCATAACGCTGACTTTATTACAGAAGCACACCATGCTTTTTCAAAAGCTCAACTGAAGGAACTCCTTACCAATTATGGAAAGATTTCCGAACTCTGGTTTGATATGGGAGCAAATACTCCGACACAAAGTAAGGAACTGTATGAACTCGTACACCAATACCAGCCCGACTGCATGGTGAGCGGACGCCTGGGCAACGATTGGTATGATTTCTGCGTAATGGCAGACAATGACTATCCGGATAAAACCCTTCATGCTCCCTGGCAAAGTGCCGCATCCATGTTCGATGAGACCTGGGGATACAGAGAATGGCAAGACCGGGGAAGCATAGAAAGCAAAGTCCGCGAAAAAACTCAAAGCCTGATTAATGTGGTTTCCAGAGGAGGAAACTACCTGCTGAACATAGGTCCGAAGGGAAACGGAGCAGTAGTTGACTTTGAGAAAGAAGTGTTGGAGCAGGTGGGCGACTGGCTTTCCCGCTATGGCTACGCTGTATATCAGACGGAAGCTTCTCCTTTCCAGGAAGAGTTTACATGGGGAGAAGTAACACGCAAAGACAATCACCTGTACTTGTTTCTCTCTGGGAAATATCCGGCAGATGGAAAAATCACCCTGCAAATGCCCGGCTATCTTCTGCAGAAAGGAGACGGGAAAATGGCTACTTACCTGCAATATGGTGACGAGGTAGTATTGACCGTACCGGCCTCAGCCTACAAAGATAAACACATACACGTATTAACTCTTTCCTTCGATAAAAAGATTGAACCGTTCCCTGGAAAGACCATCAGAAATGCCGTACTTACTCCTCGCAACGCTACGCCGCAATACAGTTACTCCTGTTTTGATTACTATACGAACTACCGCAGCATTACGGGCTACAGCTGGAATTTCGAACAACTTTTGTTGAAACAATTGGAGATTATCTACACTTCACAGGAAGCAGGAAGAAAAATAGACCTGATATTGGATGGAAAGACCTACTCCGTAACACTGGATAAAGGAAAAGAGATAAAAGAAACTGCTTTTTCAGGTACTACCTGGGGAGAAACCTACGTATGTGGTCCCGGCAGCGGAGTGTTCCATTCGGCAGAGAAACTGGATGCAGACTTACAGCATGCACCTGTATCCGGTAAAACCTGGACCAAAACAGATAAAGACAGTGACAAGGTTTCCAGCCCGATTCTATCCAGCTATTATGTGATGCGAGAAATAGACTCTCCGCGTTCACAGCATATTCTGGCGGAAATTGGTGCCGGAAATGGAATGGAGGTCTACCTGAACGGAAAACTGATAGCCAAGCATCTGAATCCGTATCGCACAAAGTTCCGTACGGAAAAAGTGATTCTTCCACTCAAGAAAGGAAAGAATCAGGTAATCCTCCGCAGCTATAACCGTTTTGAAAACGAAGCGGCTTATCTGCTGCGCCCTGCCGAGGAACAGAAAGCCTACCGTCAGGATTTCATCCTGCCGGATGCGGTGAACGGAAAAGAGCATAGCCTCACTATAAAACCACACAATCCCTCTTCCCCGCACACAGATGCTGAATTATTCAACCTGCGTATCCGGTTAAGAAGGATTGCGATGTAAAAAGTCAAAGAGGTTAATACACCTCTTTGGCTACCTTATATACACTATCGGATGCCATGAATGTGTAAAAGTGCAGGCCCGGAGCTCCGTGTGCCAGCAAATCCTTACACTGTGCCTTGCACCATTCCACTCCTACAGCTTTCACTTCTTCGTCCGTCGTACATTTACGAAGTTCAGAAGCAAAGGCTTCAGGAATGTCTGTGCGGAACACTTTAGGCAATACATTCAACTGATTCTTAAATACCACAGGCTTGATTCCCGGAATAATGGGCACGTCAATACCCTCCTGACGGCAACGCTCTACGAAAGCATAGTATTTCTCATTGTCGAAAAACATCTGTGTCACTACATAATCGGCTCCGTTGCGTACCTTTTCTTTCAAGTAGAACAGGTCGGACTCCATATTGGGAGCTTCTTCATGCTTTTCCGGATAACAAGCCATACCGTAAGAGAAAGGTGTTTCAATACCTTCTATTTTAGAGCCATCCAATCCAATGCCCTGATTGAAACGGTTCACCTGTTCCTGTAAATCGGTGGCATGCTCATGGTACAGACACAAATCTTTTTCTGCAATGTCCAGTGGCTTAGAATCTCCTCTCAGCAGCAACAAGTTATTAATGCCTAAGAAATTCAGGTCGAGCAAGGCATATTCCGTTTCCTCCTTCGTAAATCCCTTACAGATGATATGAGGCACCGCCTGAATGCCATACTTATTCTGAATGGCTGCGGCAATGGCTACCGTTCCGGGGCGCTTGCGTACCGTAGTCTTCTTCAGGTTTCCATCGGGCTGCGGCAAATACACTATCTCACTGTGATGTGAAGTGATGTTGATGTATTTAGGGTCAAACTCCCTCAACTTATCAATGATGTGATATACTTTTTGTATACTGTTTCCCTTTAACGGTGGCAAAATCTCAAAGGAAAACACGGGTTCCTTACTATTCTTTATCAAATCTATTACTTTCATAGTGCATTTGTATAATTTGTCGACAAAGATACAAGCAAAAGTGCTATCCACCAACAATCGGAAGATATTTAGAAAAAACGGACTGTTTTTCCCATTAAAGACGGATAGAATTAGAATAATATTCTATGTTTTATTCTATTTATGGAATAAATACATAGAAAAGGATTTTCCATCCCTATATGTGCAGTCCATAGTCATGCTTCACTTCATCCATGACAAACATACTTTCCAGCGAACCCAGACTGTCAATTGTTCCCAATACATTAATAATAAACTCCTGGTAATATTTCATGTTCGGAGCATGAATTTTCAGCAGATAATCGTAACTGCCGGAAATGTTATAGCACTCCGTCACCTCCGGAATGTTCTGAATGATACGGGTGAACTCCATAGCTATGTCTTTATTCATCCGACGCAATTTGACATTACAGAATACCACAAATCCCTGATTCAGTTTGTCGGCATCCAGCACGGCAATGTACTTCTTGATGTATCCTTCCCTCTCCAGTCTTTTCAACCGTTCAAATACGGGAGTAGACGACAGACTGACCTGTGCCGCCAGCTCTTTAGTGGTCAACCGGGCATTCTCCTGCAGCGTACGGAGAATCTGCAAATCCACTTTATCCAGTTTTTCTGTCATAAGAATATTATTCTATTATGAATTGTTTTACGACAGCAAATCTACAAGTTTTTTCTTTTAAACCATCATTATATAGAACAATTCTCCATATTTTCAGCAAATATTGGACGATATAACCATACAAACTACTTTTGCAGTATCATTTAATCACTTTTACACACTTACGACTATGGATAGAACTAAGCTACACTTCGAAACCCTCCAGTTACATGTGGGACAAGAAAATCCCGATCCGACGACCGATGCACGAGCAGTCCCCATCTATCAGACGACTTCGTACGTTTTTCATGACTCGGCCCATGCGGCCGCCCGCTTCAGTCTGGAAGACAGCGGAAACATCTATGGCCGACTGACCAATCCCACCCAAAGTGTACTGGAACAGCGAGTAGCTGCATTGGAAGGAGGAGTAGCTGCCCTGGCCGTAGCCTCCGGAGCGGCCGCCATCAGTTATGCATTTGAAAATATCACGCGCACCGGTGACCATATTGTATCGGCCCGTACCATTTATGGAGGAACTTACAACCTGCTGGCACATACTTTCCCCAGCCGTGGGATACACACCACTTTTGTAGACGCGGAAGAACCGGCAGACGTGGAACAGGCCATCCAGCCCAATACCAAAGCGATATTCATTGAAAGTTTAGGAAATCCGAACTGCACGCTTGTCGATATCGCCCGCATTGCAGAAATAGCTCACCGTCATCAGATTCCTTTACTGATTGACAACACATTTGCCACTCCTTATCTGCTGCGTCCCATTGAACATGGTGCCGACATCGTTATACATTCTGCCACGAAGTTTATTGGAGGACACGGCACATCATTAGGAGGTATCATTGTGGATTCCGGCAAATTCGACTGGAAAGCTTCCGGTAAATTCCCCCAACTGACAAGTCCCGACCCATGTTATCATGGACTTTGCTTTGCCGATGTGGCAGGTCCTGCGGCCTATATCATCCGAATACGTGCTATTCTGTTACGCGATACCGGAGCCGCCATCAGTCCGTTCAATGCCTTCCTCCTTCTGCAAGGACTGGAAACCCTCTCGCTCAGAGTGGAACGCCACGTAGAGAATGCGTTGAAAGTAGTAGACTTCCTGCAGCACCACCCTAAAGTGAAGAAGGTCAACCATCCGTCACTTCCTGACCACACTTCCCCGGCCCTTTATCAGAAATATTTCCCAAAAGGAGCCGGCTCCATCTTCACGTTTGAAATCCAAGGCGGACGTACGGAAGCGCACCGCTTCATCGACCACCTGAAGATATTCTCCCTGCTAGCCAATGTAGCCGATGTCAAATCGCTGGTCATCCATCCAGCCAGTACAACGCACTCCCAACTCAACGACCAGGAACTGGCGGAACAAGGCATCACACAATCTACCATCCGTCTTTCCATCGGTACCGAGCACATTGAAGATTTGCTTGCCGACCTGAGTCAGGCCCTTAAACAAATCTAACCCAAAACACAAACGGAGAATGCCCATTTCAGTAACGCGCATTCTCCGTTTGACATATTCTTTTATACGCCAAATTTATTCCAGTTCGTCGATATTCAATTCTTCGCTTTTCCGGTATCCGGAACTGGTCAGTACCGCAATCAACTGTTGTTGCTCATCCACCAGACGCACTTCAATGAAAGGTACCCTTCCATGATTGAACGTCTCGGTAGCCTCCGCATATACATACCCTTCACTGATCGCACGCAGAAAAGTGATATTGGCATTCAGTGACAAAGTCAGACGTCCACGGCTATTGGCCACAGCAGCAAATGCCAAATCGGCCAATGTAAACAATGCACCTCCCTGACAAACTCCTCCGGCGTTCAGATGCTTTTCAGTCACCTTCATCCGGGCTTTGGCATATCCCGGACTGATTTCCAGTAATTCCACTCCAGCCTCAGCCGCAAAACGGTCGGCCGACAGCATTTCTTTTAACGTTCCCATATCTTTTAGTGAATTGTAACCATTGTAGCTCCGAAACCGTATTCACGGAAAGAAGCATCCTGCCATCGATAAGTCTTGTATTTACGTTTTAGCTCATCCAAGATAGCCCGACGCAATACACCATCTCCTTTACCGTGAATAAACACAATCCGCTGCCCTTTCTTCTGCTTGTATTCCTCCAATGTCTTGCGGAACACATCCAGCTGATAATTCAGCATTTCGGCATTTCCCATACCGGTAGTGTCATCCAGCAGTTCATGGATATGCAGGTCGACCTCCACAATTTCATTCTTTACCACGTGCTGCTTTTTCTGCAACTTTGCCGGTACGTCCTGCACGTTCTTCTGCAACAGCGCATTCTTGATGTCGTCAGCCGAAACATATACCTGCTTTACCGCTTCATCATCCTTGACAATCTCATAAATCAAGGCCGGTTCCTCAAAAAAGTCGGAAGACTGGAAAGTATGCAACTTGTAAAACTTCACCGTATCAATGCGCAACTCCTGATTCACCGCCTGTTTCAGCAAGAAAGTACGGTCATCCTTATAAGCCAGAAGCTGTACGGCCACACGCTCCATACCGTTCAATGCACTCTTTTCAAACTCTTCCAGGTGCATCTTCATGTTCGGTTTCACCGTTCCCCGGCTGCGTAAAGTCCAGCTCTTACCTTCTGCCGAAAGATACAAATAATCAATAAAATAGTTACTGTCATTCACCAGATAGGTATCAAACGCAGTAGAGGATATGGACTTTACATCCTGCGGCACATAAGCCAGAAATACATTCAGTACGTCATTTCCACGGATTTCAGGTGCCCGATAAGTTATCGGCTTTTCTTCTTCCTCCTCTTCTTCTTCAACTTCCGGTGCAGAAGGCTTGGCTGTAGATTTTAACGGGATGTTATAATCGTCGGTCTGTATCACCACACACTCCCTAATCAGCATAGGAATTTCAAAACCATCTTCTCCTTCCACCAAAGCAATGTCCTTTCCTTGAAATCCCCGGACAATGCCACCGCCTACTTCACTCAGGAAGCGTACTTTATCTCCTATTTTCATAATCTGTCTTCAATTTATTACACTCACAAATGTAACGACTTTCCACGGAATATGGAAATTATTCAGCAGTCTGCAAAAGGAAGTCCACGAAAAAATTATTATGTTAGGAGGATTCTGCTATTTGTTGTACTTTTGCAAAAAAATAAACGACATGGAAGAAACAAAACATATAAAGATTAGCGACTACAACTATCCGCTGCCGGATGAACGCATCGCTAAATTTCCGCTGCCGGTCCGCGACCAGTCCAAGCTGCTGGTGTATCAGCACGGACAAATCAGTGAAACACATTTCACCTCCCTTCCAGACTACCTGGAGCCCGGTACCCTCATGATTTTCAACAACACGAAAGTCATTCAGGCACGTCTGCACTTCCGCAAGGAAACCGGCGCGCTGATTGAGATTTTCTGTCTGGAGCCCATTGAACCCAACGACTATGTGCTCAACTTCCAGCAAACCCAGCATGCGGCCTGGCTCTGCATGATTGGCAACCTGAAGAAATGGAAAGAAGGCCCTCTGCACAAGGAAATGACAGTAAAGGGAAAGACACTGACGCTGACTGCTACCCGTGGAGAATGTCACGGCACCAGCCACTGGATTGATTTCACCTGGGACAATCCGGAAGTAACCTTTGCCGACATTCTGGAGTTCTTCGGTGAACTGCCTATTCCTCCCTACCTGAACAGGGAAACACAGGAAAGCGACAAGGAAACTTACCAGACCGTTTACTCGAAGATAAAAGGTTCCGTAGCCGCCCCGACTGCCGGTCTGCATTTCACGGAACGCGTATTGAACGCTCTCAAAGAAAAAGGAGTGGATTTGGAAGAAGTCACCCTACACGTTGGAGCCGGTACTTTCAAACCGGTGAAAAGTGAAGAAATAGAAGGCCACGAAATGCATACGGAATACATCTCCGTAAACCGTGGAACCATAGAGAAACTCCTGGCACATGGAGGTGAAGCCGTAGCGGTAGGAACCACTTCTGTCCGTACACTGGAGAGCCTTTACTACATCGGTGTCACTTTGTCACAGCACCCCGATGCCAGCCAGCAGGAACTGCACGTACAGCAATGGCAACCCTACGAAACTCATCCGGAGTTAAGTACCACAGAAGCCCTGCAACAGATTCTCGACTACATGGACCGGAACCAGCTCGATGCGCTGCACACCAGTACACAGATTATCATTGCACCGGGATACAATTACCACATCGTCAAGAAAATGGTCACCAACTTCCACCAGCCGCAAAGCACCCTGCTGTTACTGGTCTCTGCTTTTGTGAAAGGAAACTGGCGTCCCATCTACGATTACGCGCTGGCGCATGATTTCCGCTTCCTGAGCTACGGAGATTCATCTTTACTTATCCCCTAACCCCAAACAGAAGAAACAATGACAGACAATAGCGAAGAAATGTTTCCCATCGTAGACGAAGAAGGAAACATCACAGGTGCCGCTACCCGAGGAGAATGCCACAACGGCAGCAAGCTGCTGCACCCGGTAGTCCACTTGCATGTATTCAACAGCAAAGGAGAATTGTATCTGCAAAAACGTCCGGAATGGAAAGACATCCAACCGGGAAAATGGGATACCTCCGTAGGAGGACATGTAGACTTGGGAGAAAGCGTGGAAATGGCACTGAAACGGGAAGCCGGAGAGGAACTCGGCATTTCCGATTTTACTTCTCAGCTGCTGACACATTATGTATTTGAATCAGACCGGGAAAAAGAACTGGTATTTTCGCACAAGACCGTATTCGACGGCCCTATCTCGCCCAGTGAAGAACTGGCAGGAGGACGTTTCTGGCCACTGGATGAAATTCGGCAAAATTTAGGGAAAAACGTTTTCACACCCAATTTTGAACGAGAATTCACTACAGTTCTAAATCAGCAACAACAAGAATAAAAGTAAACAGAAAACGTTACATACTTTTCTGTAAAACAGTCTTATCCTTATTACGTTTCCCCTAAGGAAAACATAAGTTTCCCACAGCGAAACCGTACGTTTCCGGTATGAAAAACGTACGGTTCCGCCGTGGGAAACATAAAAAATATAAAGGCATTACAGCCTTATTACCCAATCATTTTAGTATTCCACCTTATCCGTTTTTTCAGTCCAGTCCTGAAAAGCCCGAATAGCTTCTTCCGGCAACAGGACTTCGGACGGCAGACGCCTTTCTGACGGTTTTAAATCCAGTTCTTCATAAATAAAGGCATCATCAAAGCCGATAGCTGCTGCATCGTGCTTGTTATTTCCATAATACATACGGTCCAGATGTGCCCAATAGATTGCACCTAAGCACATGGGACATGGCTCACAAGAAGTATATATCTCACAACCACTCAAATCGAATGTACCCAGTTTCTTAGCTGCCGCACGGATGGCACTTACTTCTGCATGGGCGGTCGGGTCGCAATCCGGCGTCACACGGTTTACTCCCGTAGCCACAATCTCACCGTTCTTTGCAATGACAGCACCAAAAGGACCGCCACCTTCAGCTACATTCTTCACTGACAACTCAATAGCCTTACGCATCAATTCTTCTTTCGTCATACCATATTATTTTTAGTAATTCGTAAAAAACTTGATGAAAATACACAAAACTATAGAATAATCCAAACTTTTTGGCTACATTGCAAAAGCCACACATAATAACAGCCGCCTATGAAAAACTGCATCTTCATTTTGTTATGGTGTATTCCCGGCTTTCTTTTTTCCATCACTCCCAAGCCGGATGTAGAGAAACTGACAGAAACGGCCGATACTTATTATCAGGCAGGTAAGGTAGATTCTGCCCTATGGGCTATCGAACAAGCTCTTCAACTTGCAATGACAGAAAAGGACACCTGTGCCATGATGTCATGTTACACTTCACAAGGAGTCTACCTGCGCTCGTCCGGAAAACTCACCGAAGCAATTGCTGCCTACGACAAAGCCCTGCAATATGCGCCCCTTCTTTCCGAGGATAACGAAGACAACTTAGAGGCTATTACCACATTATACAACAACCTGGCTACGGTTTACTTAGATATGAAAAATCCGGCTCAGGCAGTAAAATACGCCTTAGATGCGGTTAAGCAGGCCGATAAATGTCAGGATAAGTCATTCCGCACACAGATTTATACCGTCTGTTCTTCCATTTTCATCACTCAAAAAGAATACGAAGCCGCCAAGACCTATCTCTCTAAAGCCATTGCCCTATCCCAGCAATTGCAACAGCCCGAAACGGAACTTGGTGCCCGCACATACTACCTGCTGACCTTGTTCCGCACCCAGGCATCCGCCTCAGAAATCCAGAAACTGGTAGAACAAACGAATGCACTTGCCGCTAAGGTCAACTCTACCATGACACTTGTCAATTACTATCAGGTACTTTTCTATGTCCAGCAGACCCGTAAAGAATGGAAGGCTGCCACTCAGACTGCACAGAAAATCCTGCAACTGCCAGGCATCGAAAATTATCCGTTCCTGCAATATGACGTGTATAACAACCTTCATCTTGTCTACAAGGAACTATCTGACTTTCCACAGGCCTACCACACGCTGGAATTGGCCAAGGCACTCAGCGATTCGTTGTTCGTGCAAGAAAAAAGTCGCCAGCTGGAAGAGCTTTCCGTGAAATATGAAACCCAGAAAAAGGAACTGGAGTACCAGAAGCTGCAGGAAAAGCGTCAAAAGGAAAAGCAGAATCTGCAATTGAAGATTACGTTTCTGTTAATCCTGATAGCTATAATGGCCTTCGTTTCACTCTACTTTATCCAAAAACAAAAGCTCCGTATCGAACGACAGAAAAGAGAAGCAGAAGCACAAAAACGTGAATTCGAAACTTTGCAGCGCGATACGGAACGGAATGCCACACGTGCCTACCTGAAAGAGCTCGAGAAAGAACGCAACCGTCTGGCCAAAGAACTTCACGACGGCGTTTGCAACGACTTGTATGCACTCGAGATGAATGCCTCCACACTCAACGAATCGTGGAAAGAACTCCTGCGCACCAGTCGGGAAAACATCCGACGTGTATCCCACGAACTGCTTCCTCCTACCTTCCAGGAAACAACTTTAAAGCAAGTATTACAGAACTATACAGAACGGATGACCTCTGCATCATGCAAAGTCACTCTGACCACTCTTCCCGAAGAATGCGACTGGTCTGTACTTCCGGAAACTTATTGTCTGAACATCTACCGCATCATTCAGGAGGCTACCGGCAATGCACTCAAACATGCCTCCCCCACGGAAATCCATCTCACACTGGAGTGGAAACTTCCGAATCTGGAACTCACCATTTCACACAACGGTAAATTCAGCTCTACCTCAGAAAAAGGTATCGGGCTACAAACTATGAAAGAAAGAGTGATGGCAATGAAAGGACACATTTCAGTTGAAGAAGAAAAGATACAAATCATTATTCCGCTTTTCCTATAGAAAACTACGGGTTCCCGTGGGCATTATCTCAAGAGGGTTCCGTACTTTTGTTAACAAATAAAAAGACAAGTATTGCATGAATTTGAATGTAGCCATCGTAGACGACCATCCTCTCGTGCTGGAAGGACTAAAAAGCCTGCTTCTCCAGACTGAAGGCATAGAACACATCTATACTGCCCAAACAGGTTCACAACTGGGCAGTTTGCTCGCTCTGCATTCAATTCATCTGTATATCATCGATTTGGACCTGCCTGATATAGATGGTTTTGAGCTGATTCATCAAATTAAGCAGAAATCTCCGGAAGCCAGGATTATTGTCAGCACCATGCACGAGGAAATCTGGATTGTCAACAAACTGAAACACCCTGACATTGACGCCGTGGTATTCAAGTCTTCTGCTGGAGAATACATTCAAAAAGCTTTACAGACAGTTTTAAAGGGGAAAAAATACTATTGTCCGCAATTCCAAAAACTCTATAAAGAAAAAGATAAAATCGGGCACACACCCGACACCCTCGATTCTGCTCCTACCATTCGGGAACTGGATGTACTGAAGGCCATAGCCAAAGGCATGAGTACACACGAAATATCCGAATGTCTCTTTATTTCAGAGAATACAGTAGAATGGCACCGGAAAAACCTGATGGTGAAGTTCGGGGCTAAGAATGCCACTGACCTGGTTATTAAAGCCCTGTCGAAAGGCTACCTCAGTATTCCACTGAAATAAGTATTGCTTTGTTTTATTTTATGTTTCACCTAAATTATCTGCTACCATGAAAAAACTGATTTATGCAGGACTTGCCTGCTTTATGTTGCTGGCCGTACAAGCTTGTTCCGGAAATACACAAAAATCCACTTCTGATGAAGCCGTCCAGGAAACTGTTTCTCAACCAGCTTCAGACCCGGTATACGACAAAATCATGAACCTGATTGAGGAAGCGACTGCCAAAATCAAGGAAAATCCCAATCCGCAAGAAGCCATGAAAGTTATGGCAGAAACCAGCAAGAATATTGATAAGTGCTGTGAAGAAAATGGTATCACCCTTTCCGATTGGAAAAAGAACCTGTCTGATGACTTAAAGAAAAAATACGAAGAAGCAACTGCTAAATTCTTGGAAGCTTGCGAAAAAATAAAATAACCTTTAAATAAATACGTTATGAAAACATTAGCTTATTATTTGTTAGGTATCTTCTCACTATGCATCTTAAATGCCTGCGATAATGAAGAAAACCCCACTCCTGAACCTCCTCCTTCCAAAGGAGAAGAGGCCGTGCAGGAAATCGTAGAAGTACTGAAAGAAAGCAAACCCGAAGTCAGCCAGTTTGTAGAAATACTTGAAAAAGTGGATGTGGCCGACCTGACACAAGACGACCTGACCGTCTTTGCGGTGAAAAATACAAGTACCGCAAGCCGTGCTGCTGTATTGGATACTGCTTCCATCAAAAATCACATCGTCAAAGGACGCTATGCCAAAGAAGATTTAACAGATGGCAGTACCCTGACCAGTATCAGTAACGAAACACTTTATGTGACACGTACTGAAAATGACGTACAAATTAATGGAGTCAAGATTGAAGGCAATGCCATTCCGGCCGGAAACAGCTATGTGTATGTCGTTCCTGAAGTGATTCCTGTGATAGAAACACCTGCTACTTACAAGCATCAAACTACAATCATAGTAAAAGAACTTAATGCGAAAAATTATCCATCCCTTCCACTTTTGGCAGAAGTAACAATAGAAGCTAAGGATGGAAGTAATCAGCCTGTCGGCACATTTAAAACTAATGCAGAAGGAAGCGTGGTTATCAGTCATAATTGTGACACATTAATTTATCGACTCCAAAAAACTGATTATGCCGATTTAAATGACGGATGGATTTATGCAGGAACATTAGATGAAAACGGAAACTATATGTATAAAGACTTAAATGGCGATGCAAAACTCGACATTAATGATAAAGTAAATAATATTGAATGGCCATATCAGGTCATTTATGAAAAAGATGCCCAAGAAGTCAATAGCATACATGAACATTTCATGGTACCAGTAGATAAAATAGAAGAAATAAACAAAATCTGGTATGAAACCATGAGCAACTATTATGAAAACAAAGAAATATTAAACAGACAATTATTAACCGGTGAAGGAGGATTCAACTATAATAACGATATAGCTGCAGTTTCAGGAAACTACTGGTACATGGCAGTAAATACCATAAATATTCTCAAAGAGTTACAAACAAGTCTTTTAGAAATCATAGGAGAAGAGTCACAAGTTCTAGACCCCAATTTGATAAATCTTATCATGAGCACACAAGAAGTCAATATAAACTTCTATGAATTTTATGGACAGACTCCTTCTTATACAAACGAAGAACTGATAGACCAACTCAGATCACACGCTGAATATTTGCCCGAAAAAGAAAGTATGCAAATCCGAAGCTGGTTAGCCGAAGTCTATCTTTTAGAAGGAAATTTCCAGCAAGCAATCGACATAGCCAAAGATTTGAATGGCGGAGGAATGTCTACTAGTGAATCATTACTTATTTGCGCCATCGCCTCCAACAAAATCAGTAATACAGAAGATGCACTCAGGTATTTAAACGAAGCGAGAGCACGCTTAAACGGCTTAGAGCCAGTCACTTCACTTGATGGAAAAGTACTCATTAAAACTTGTCACTTTAAATGGGGAGTTCAAAATCCTTACCCATACTACCGGATACTAGAAGAAAACATCAACTGCAACGAAATAGTAGCAGGTTTTTCTGCTGATAAAAACCACTTACTTCCTATTCCTCGAACAGAATTAACCATCTACCCCCACCTGAAACAAAATCCTGGATATGAATAATTCTCTCTTAATCTCTCTCTAACACAAAAAAATCCCAGCCAGAAATATTTCCGACTGGGATTTGCTTTATATCTGAAAGGGGAAGATTACATCATACCGCCCATGCCACCCATTCCCGGAGCAGCCATCGGCATTTCAGGTTTTTCTTCCTTCTTTTCTACGATGACACATTCTGTAGTCAGGAACATACCTGCAATGGAAGCGGCATTTTCCAATGCTACACGAGTAACCTTTGCAGGATCAACTACACCGGCAGCATGCAATTGTTCGTATACATCTGTACGGGCATTGTAACCGAAGTCACCCTTACCTTCACGCACTTTCTGTACTACAACTGCACCTTCCTTACCTGCGTTAGCCACAATCTGGCGAAGCGGTTCCTCGATGGCACGCTTGATGATTTCAATACCTGTAGTTTCATCGGCATTGTCACCTTTCAAGCCTTCCAATGCATCGATGGCACGGATGTAAGTCACACCACCACCCGGTACGATACCTTCTTCGATAGCGGCACGAGTTGCACACAAGGCATCATCTACACGGTCTTTCTTTTCCTTCATTTCTACTTCGCTGGCAGCACCTACGTAAAGAACTGCTACACCACCTGACAATTTAGCCAGACGTTCCTGCAATTTTTCCTTATCGTAGTCAGAAGTAGAGTTCTTGATTTCAGCCTTAATCTGGTTGATACGTTCCTGAATCAATTCTTTCTGACCTGCACCGTTTACGATAGTAGTGTTTTCCTTAGAAACAGTTACCTTATCGCAAGTACCCAACATTTCGAGTGTAGCCTGTTCCAGTTTCAAACCTTTTTCTTCGCTGATAACTACACCGCCAGTCAATACGGCAATATCTTCCAGCATAGCCTTACGACGGTCGCCGAAGCCCGGAGCCTTCACAGCACAAATCTTCAACTGGCCACGCAGACGGTTAACCACCAACGTAGTCAAAGCTTCGCTGTCCACGTCTTCTGCGATAACCAACAAAGGACGTCCGCTCTGAACAGCCGGTTCCAAGATAGGCAAGAAATCTTTCAAGTTAGAAATCTTCTTATCGTAAATCAGGATATACGGATGTTCCATCACGCATTCCATCTTTTCAGTATCAGTTACAAAGTAAGCAGACAAGTAACCACGGTCAAACTGCATACCTTCTACCACACCGATTGTAGTATCTGTACCCTTAGCTTCTTCAATAGTGATAACACCGTCTTTAGAAACTTTGCGCATTGCATCCGCAATCAACTTACCGATAACCGGGTCGTTATTTGCAGAGATTGTAGCCACCTGTTCAATCTTGTCGTAGTTATCACCTACAGTTTCAGACTGAGCCTTAATAGATTCCACAACTTTTGCCACAGCCTTATCGATACCACGTTTCAAATCCATCGGATTTGCACCAGCAGTTACATTCTTCAAACCAACACCTACGATTGACTGAGCCAATACAGTAGCAGTAGTTGTACCGTCACCCGCATCATCACCCGTCTTAGAAGCAACTGATTTTACCAGCTGAGCACCTGTATTCTGGAACGGATCGCTCAATTCCACTTCTTTTGCTACAGTTACACCATCCTTTGTAATGTGAGGAGCACCGAATTTCTTTTCGATGATTACATTACGACCTTTCGGGCCCAGTGTTACTTTCACTGCATTAGCCAGTTCGTCTACACCTTTTTTCAACTGATCGCGAGCGTCAATGTTGAAGAGAATATCTTTTGCCATAGTGAATTTCCTTTCTAATCTTAAATTCGTTAATTACCTAAATTATCCCAAAACTGCCAGTACATCGCTCTGACGCATCATCAAATACTTCACACCTTCGTATTCGATTTCAGTACCAGAATATTTACCATACAATACAGTATCACCTACTTTCAAGACCATTTCTTCGTCTTTAGTGCCATGGCCAACTGCCACTACTTCACCCTGCAACGGTTTTTCTTTCGCTGTGTCAGGAATAATGATACCACCGATTGTTTTTTCTTCTGCAGGAGCCGGAAGAATCAGGACTCTGTCTGCTAATGGTTTAATGTTCATAATGCTATAATTTAGTTTATATTTTATCGTTTATCAAATGCGTTAAAGCACCTATCTCTCTGCGAAAAGCGTGCCAAAACAAAAGACTGACATTCTGACATAAATAACCTGACAGTCCTGGCCGTCATACTGACAATTCTGACATCCAGCCTTACACGCAAACAAACTTCCGTTATTGGAGATGTATCGAAAAATAATTATCTTTACCACCTAAACCTAACATAATAAATATATGAACAGACCTCTGCAAACACTTACTTTAGCCGCTGCACTTTCCTGCACAATGGCTACGGGTTGGGCTTCCATTCTCACACAAACGCCCAATCAAAAAAACAATGACTACGAAATGTTTATGGAAAAAATCCGGAATACAACTATTAAAAATCCTTCCATTGACAAAAATTTAGCTTTGTTTCAGGAAAACGGCTCATTTAGTGACATTGATTATGATGATACCCAGATGACCAACTGGACTCCGATTCAACACATAGAACGTTTGTCGGATTTTGTCTACGCATATACCAACGAAAAGAACAAATACTATCAGAACGAAGATTTATATCAGAAAATCGTCACAGGATTAGAATACTGGTATGACGTAGATTCTGAAAGTGACAACTGGTGGCACAATCAGATTTCCGAACCACAAAAACTCGGTGTGCTGCTCATTCAAATGCGCATCGGAAAAAAACAGATTCCGCAAGAACTGGAAACAAAAATATTGAAACGAATTCAGGAAACAGGCGGAGACCCGGCTAAATGGACAGGCGCAAACCGTACCGATATTGCTCTACACTGGATTTACCGCTCTTGTCTGACACAGAATGAAACCGACTTGAAAACGGCTATCGACAACGTTTTCAATCCGGTGGTATATACCACAGAAGAAGGATTCCAACATGACAATAGCTATTTCCAGCACGGAGAACAGCTTTACATCGGAGGCTATGGAGATGAAATTCTTAAAGGTGTTACCCAGGTAGCTTCCTATGCATTGGGCACACAATATCAACTGGATAAAGAGAAAGTGGAACTGCTCAGCAAGTTCATGCGCGAGACTTACTACCGTACCGTACGTGGCCAGAACATGTCGTTCGACGTGGTAGGACGCAGTGTAAGCCGTCCGGGATTGCTAAACAAACGAACCACTACCACTTATGCCCAGCGAATGATTGACATCGATCCGGCTCATGCCGATGAATACAAAGCCATCATCGCCCGCCTGAACCGAAAGCAGCCTGCTGACTATCAGGTAACCGCTTCACACACCCATTATTTCCGGGGTGACTACTCATTACATGTGCGTCCTCAATATAACTTTGACGTACGCCTGGCCTCCACGCGCACCAAGAAGTGCGAATACGGCAACAAGGAAAACCTGAAAACCTATTTCATGTCCGACGGATGTACCAACATTGTACAAACAGGCGATGAGTATTTTAACATCTTCCCAGTATGGAACTGGCGTCATATTCCGGGTACTACCGCTCCTCAAGTGGAAAAAATGCCGATGGATCCGAAAGCATGGGGCGTGTTAGGTACTTCCACATACGCCGGTGGAGTTTCCGACAGTATTTATGGGGCTACGGCATACGCTTACATGGATACCAATCCGGAAGTAAACACCGGAGCCAAGAAAAGCTGGTACTTCTTTGATAACGAAGTGGTATGTCTGGGAGCTGGTATACAATCCACTTCTACTTATCCGGTTCACACCACTGTCAACCAATGCTTCTTGAAAGACGGCATCTTAGTTGACAAGGGAAGTAAAGAAGAGACCTTAGCAAACGGAAGCTATACCTTGCAAGCCCCGCAGTGGGTACTGCACGACAAAATCGGCTACTTCTTCCCACAGAAAGAAGAAGTGTTCCTGACAGCCCAAACACAGAGCGGACGCTGGTATGACATCAACACCAGCAAGTCGAAAAAAGAAGAAAAGATGGATGTCTTCACATTGGGTATCAACCACGGTGTGGGTCCGAAAGACGGCTCATACGCTTACATCGTAGTGCCGGGAAAAACTTCCGCACAAGAGATGGAAGCCTATCAGAAAGAGAATGCCATCGAAATTCTGTCGAACAATGCAAAAATACAGGCTGTTCGGAATACCAAACTGAATGTCTGGATGGTGACTTTCTTCGAAGCTGGTACTTTCAAACATAAAGAATTGAGTGTTACCGTAGACAAACCATGCGTACTGATGGTAAAAGACATCAACGCTAAATCGGCCAATCTGCATATTGCCGACCCGGGACAAACTCAGTCGCCCATTCAAGTGGAACTGAAAATCGGCAAAAAGAAACAAGCGCTCACAGCCGACTTCAGCCAAACTGGCATTTATGCAGGAGCTACCAAGCAATACACTGTAAAACTTTAATCTCAATATGAGACACAAAAGAAGCTCCATGGCACACCCAACTCAAGGCCATGGAGCTTCTTCTTTTTATTGTTCTTCCGATTCTGAAAACAAATCTCTTGCAGGAATCACCGGCGTCGTGCCTTTGTCCGCTTCCTGCCGGATACGGGAGGAGAATTTCTTTTTCGAAGTGATGCCCAATTCCGTCAGCATATCCGCCTGACGAATCAGATTGCCTTTTCCCTGCGAAAGCTGCCCCAGCGCATTCTTGTAAGCCGTGGAAGCCGCCTGCAAAGAATCCCCAATCTTTTCGAAAGTCTCGGTAAATCCTACCAGTTTCTCATAAAGCACCGTTCCTCGCTTGATGATGTCCTGAATATTTTTCACCTGATACTCCCGCTTCCATAAATCCAAGGCCAATCGAAGCGCTGCAATCAGGTTGGTCGGACTAATCAATACGACTTTCTTCTGGTAAGCATAATTCCAAATGTCCGGATCGGCCTGCAAGGCCAACAAATAAGCCGGCTCGTTCGGCACGAACATCATCACAAAATCCAATGAAGACACATTGTAGCTGGAATAATCCTTTCGGCTTAACTCATCAATGTGGGCTTTCACCGAAGCCAGGTGTGCTTTCAAGTACTGTTCACGCTGCACGGCATCCTCAGAGGCCACATAGCTTGCGTATGCCGTAAGCGATACTTTTGAGTCAATAATCACCTGACGATTATCCGGATACACCACCAGCACATCAGGCTGCATCCGCTGTCCCAACTCGTTTTTGAGGGGTTCACCATGTTCATCTTTCAAGAATTCCTGACGGAAATATTCTTCACCTTCTCTCAGACCGGAGTTTTCCAAGATAGTCTCCAATATCATTTCACCCCAGTTTCCCTGCATCTTGGAATCTCCTTTCAAGGCACGAGTCAGGTTGTTGGCATCGTCGCTAATCTGTTTGTTCAGCTGCATCAGTTCCTTGATACGGTCTTCCAAAGAAAAGCGTTGCTTGGATTCTTTATCGTACACTTCTTCCACCTGATGCTTGAATTCTTTCAAATTCTCTCCAAAAGGTTTCAACAAGTTACTCAGGGTTTCCGAACTAAGCCGGTTGAATGCCTCCGTCTTCTGCTGAAAAATCCGGTTGGCCATATTCTCAAACTCCGTATTCAGTTGCTTCCGCAATTTCTCCACTTCTTCCTTCTGATTCTCCAACCGTTCTTCCAGGTTGCGACGCTCTGCCTGTGAAGTAGCCAGTGCCCGACCTGCCTCTGCCCATTTCCCGGAAAGTTCATCTACCTGTCCACGCAGCCTCTCTGTTTCTTTCCGGTACTGCTCTGTCAGCAATTCAGTACGTTCCTTTTCCGCCTTCAGCAAATCCTGAGCATGCTGTTGGTTCATCTGTAACTCCGACCGCAAAGAAACGGACTTCCTCGCAGCCCACAAATAACCCAGCAGTCCTCCTACTATCACGCCAACAACCAAATATACAATTTCCATATTCTCTACTAATTTTCGAAACACCTATAAAAAACACAGGTTTCACGAAACAGAAGTCCGAAGCATCTGCCTCTTCCGTCTTCTTCCGTGAAACCTGTGTCCTTTTTATTTATGATTAATCGCTCACACTTATCCGTTGATGGCAGCTACCAGTTCTTCCGGAGTAACCAGCGACTGTTCGCCGCTTGTCATATTCTTCAGCATGACTTTTCCTTCTTTCATTTCATTTTCACCCACAATAGCTACAAACGGTACCATCTTTGCATTGGCATAGCTCATCTGTTTCTTCATTTTAGCAGCATCCGGATAGATTTCTGCACGAATACCAGCCGCACGTACCTGTGCCAATACCGGCAATACATACGCAGCCTCAGCTTCACCAAAGTTGACGAACAGCAACTGTGTACCGTTCACCGCTTCTTTCGGATACAAATCCAACTGGTTCAGTACGTCATAAATACGGTCAGCGCCGAATGAGATACCCACTCCCGACATGCCTTCCATACCGAACACACCGGTCAGGTTATCGTAACGGCCACCTCCACTGATACTACCAATCTGTACGTCCAGCGCCTTCACTTCAAAGATAGCACCCGTATAATAGTTCAGCCCACGAGCCAGTGTCAAATCCAGTTCCACTTCCGACTGAATACCAAGTCCGGCAATCGTCTTCAGGATAAACTCACTTTCTTCTACTCCCTTCAGACCTGTCTCACTGGCAGCCAGCACATTCTTCAGCGTAGCCAACTTCTCTTCATTCGAACCGCTCAACAGAATAATCGGCTGCAACTTATCGATGGCTTCCTGCGGAATACCTTTTGATGCCAGTTCCGCATTTACATTGTCCAAACCGATTTTATCCAGTTTGTCGATGGCCACTGTAATGTCTACAATCTTATCGGCTTCTCCGATGATTTCGGCAATACCTGTCAGAATCTTACGGTTGTTAATCTTGATGGAAACACGGATACCGAATTTCTGGAACACGGCATCAATCATCTGCACCAGTTCCACCTCATTCAGCAGGGAGTTACTGCCTACCACATCGGCATCACACTGATAAAACTCACGGTAACGTCCCTTCTGCGGACGATCGGCACGCCATACCGGCTGAATCTGGAAACGCTTGAACGGGAAAGTGATTTCATCACGGTGCATTACCACGTAACGCGCAAAAGGAACTGTCAGGTCATATCGCAAACCTTTTTCACAGAATTTGCTGGCCAATTTTGCTGCATTGCGGCTCAACAGTTCTTCATCTGTCAGTCCAGAGAAATAGTCACCTGAATTCTGAATCTTGAAAAGCAGCTTATCGCCTTCCTCTCCGTACTTACCCATCAAAGTAGACAGGTTTTCCATGGAAGGAGTCTCTATCTGCTGAAAGCCGTAGCGATAGAACACCTCGCGAATCGTGTTGAATATATAGTTACGTTTCGCCATTTCTACCGGCGAAAAGTCTCTTGTTCCTTTAGGTATACTTGGTTTTGTTGCCATAATGAATCAGTCTTTAAATTAACGGGGCAAAAATACGAATAAAATTTCTACCTTCCGCACACAAAACGAAAGGATTTCATGCTTACTCGCGACGATTCATATAAATCGTTACGTAGTAAATCAGCGTAGCCAGTGAACCCAAGGCAGCCACGACATACGTATAGGCAGCCGACTTCAAGGCATCCGTAGCCTGCTGATGATTAAACGCATTGGTAATTCCGGCACTACTCAACCATACCAGTGCACGACGGCTTGCATCAATTTCTACCGGAAGAGTAATGAAACTGAACAACGTGGTCATGGCAAACAGACAGATACCGATAAGCAGCAGCTGCGGAAAAGAGTTGACCATCAAAATACCTGCCAACAACACCCAAGATACGATGGAAGAAGAAAACTGTACTACCGGAACCAAAGCCGAACGCATACGCAAAGGCGCATATCCCCGCGCATGCTGTACTGCATGTCCGCACTCGTGAGCAGCTACTGCCGCAGCAGCCACACTTGCACTACCATAAACTCCTTCACTCAAATTCACTGTCTTGTTCATCGGGTTATAATGGTCGGTCAACATTCCCGACGTACTGGTCACCGTCACGTCGTAAATACCATTGTCACGCAGCATCTTCTCCGCCACTTCCTTTCCTGTCATGCCATTGGTCAACGGCATCTGGGAATATTTTTCAAATTTACTCTTCAGGTTTGCCTGAACCAGGTAACTGATAATCGCAATACCTATAAATACAATCCAAATCAACATAATTTCTTCATTTAAATGTTATACTAATTCTTTAGCAAAAACCTTGCCAAAAGAAAGGTTGTCAGTCATTTCTGCCCAAAGATAAAGATTTTATTTTTCTATTCAGGCAACTTTACGTAATTTTGCTCCGTATTGAAAGAAAGACCATGATAGTTTGCATAGCCGAAAAGCCCAGCGTGGCACGCGACATCGCCGATGTGCTGGGAGCCAAAAAACGAAAAGAAGGATACATTGAAGGAAACGGATACCAGGTAACCTGGACATTCGGTCATCTGTGTACCCTGAAGGAACCGCATGAATATACTCCCTCGTGGAAAAGCTGGAGTCTGAGCAGCCTGCCCATGATTCCTCCCCGCTTCGGAATCAAGCTGATAAACGACAGCGGAATAGAAAAGCAGTTTCACATCATCGAAAAGCTGATGCAGGAAGCCGAAATGATTATCAACTGCGGGGATGCCGGCCAGGAAGGAGAACTCATCCAGCGGTGGGTAATGCAAAAGGCCGGTGCCAAATGTCCGGTCAAACGGCTCTGGATTTCCTCATTGACGGAAGAAGCTATACGCGACGGATTTGCCAACCTGAAAGACCAGGAAGAGTTCCAGCCGCTCTACGAAGCCGGACTGAGCCGCGCCATCGGCGACTGGACTTTGGGCATGAATGCCACCCGACTATACACCTTGAAATACGGACAGAACAAACAGGTACTTTCCATCGGACGAGTACAGACTCCGACTCTGGCCTTGATTGTAAAAAGACAGCAGGAAATAGAACACTTCGTACCCAAGCAATACTGGGAACTGAAGACGGTCTACCGCGATACGGTGTTCTCGGCCATCGTACGAAAGAGTGATGAGGAACTGGCTGAAGAGGCTGAAAAGGAAAAAGAGAACCCTTCTTCCAAGAAGAAAATACAGCCCGATGCCAACCGGGGCATTCCGCAGATTACCGACGAACAGACCGGAAAGGAATTACTGGAACGCATCCGGAATGTAGACTTTACCGTAACCGAAGTCAGCTCCAAGAAAGGAACGGAAGCGCCTCCCCGCCTGTTCGACCTGACCTCTTTGCAGGTGGAATGTAATAAAAAATTCAGCTACTCGGCCGACATGACCTTGCAGCTCATCCAGTCATTATATGAAAAGAAGGTGGCTACTTATCCGCGTGTGGATACCACTTTCCTGAGTGACGACATTTATCCCAAGTGCCCTAAAATTCTGGAGGGGTTGAAAGACTATGCCGTTTATACGACGGCATTAAGCGGAAAACCACTGATTAAATCGAAAAAAGTATTCGATAACAGCAAGGTGACCGACCACCATGCCATCATTCCCACAGGGGTACAACCGCAGGGCCTCAGCGACATGGAAAAACGGGTGTTCGACCTGATTGCCCGCCGCTTCATCGCTGTGTTCTATCCAGACTGTAAGTTCTCTACCACCACCGTCATCGGTGAAGCAGACCAGATAGAGTTCAAGGTAACCGGAAAGCAGATTCTGGAACCCGGCTGGCGCATAATCTTTGCCAAGGACGTTCCGGAAGAAGGGAAGGAAAACGAGGAAGAAAGCGTATTGCCTGCTTTCACCAAAGGAGAAAGCGGCCCGCATAGCCCTATGCTCAACGAGAAATGGACACAGCCGCCTCGTCCCTACACCGAAGCCACCTTGCTGCGTGCCATGGAAACTGCCGGAAAGCTGGTGGACAATGATGAACTGCGGGATGCCCTGAAAGAAAACGGTATCGGTCGCCCTTCTACCCGTGCAGCCATTATCGAGACCTTGTTCAAACGGCATTACATCCGCAAGGAACGCAAAAACCTGATTGCTACTCCTACCGGAGTGGAACTGATTCAGCTAATTCACGAAGAACTCCTGAAATCGGCCGAACTGACCGGTATCTGGGAAAAGAAATTGCGCGAAATCGAACGGAAAAGTTACGATGCAGGTACCTTCTTAGCGGAATTGAAGCAGATGGTCACCGAAATAGTTTACAGCGTACTGCGCGACAACAGCAACCGCCGTGTGACCGTTACGACTGATGACAGCCCTAAAATCCCGCTGAAAAAAGCAGCTGCCCCTAAAAACGGTGAAGAAGAGCCCAAGAAAAAAGCGGCTCCCCGCAAGCCACGGGCCAGCAAGAAAGCAGCCACTCCCGAAGCACCTAAGGAAGACAACCTGCCTGCCGATGACAGCATCTTAGGAAAAGCCTGTCCCGTATGCGGCACGGGCATCATTATCAAGGGAAAAACAGCCTACGGATGCTCTCAGTGGAAAAACGGATGTAAATTCCGCAAGCCTTTTAAAGCATAATTATAATGCATCACAAAATCTCCCCAAATGTCAGAGACAAAAACTCAGACATTTGGGGAGATTTATTGTATATCACTTAGAAATTATTCATTTTCATTTCACAAACTTATTTCCAAGCCACCTTCTCACAGGTTCATCATAGAGCTTCAGACACAAGTATGCCAACGCGATACTTCCGAAATATACGACAGCGGCCACCGGCCAGGTGTCTTCCAACGTATACAACTGTTTCTCGATAAGCCATGAATAGAATACATACATAATAGGATAGTGAATGGCATAAAGCGGATAAGATATATCTCCCAGGAACTTACAGATAGCGGTCGACTGCTTGTCTGTCGTCTTGCCGGATGCCCCCATACACACCAATAGAGGAAATACCACCGCAATACATATCATCTCGAACACACCATTCAAGCATACCGGTGAGTTACCTTCGATATAAGGCACACAGAAAAGTCCCAACAGGATAATGCTGCAAATCCAGAATGCGCCTCGAATCTTGAACGGACGGAAATTTCTTGAAATCAGCATACCTAACGTGAAAGGAAACAGCATTCTCAGCATACCTCCCCAAAAGTTCAGTCCGTCGAGCGTCCAGCCCACTCCTATCATGCCATAACCTACCACATCGAATAAAGCAAACCAAGACAGTCCCAAACCGAGCAGTATGACCAATACTATCAGTGCCTTATTACTCAAACGATGAATGAAAAGAGCGTAAAGTATATTACCTATATATTCAAAGAACAATGACCAGCTCGGTCCGTTCAAGGAAAACATCTCTCCGTTCCCGCGTACGTCATACCCGGCTCCCGGATAAGCCGGAATAAAGCACATTGCAAGCAAGAGTGCCAGCATGACCGCGGAGGTCGCTACATGCGTACCATCCCATTTCACTCCCCCTTGCACAAAGAAAGCAATGCAACCGATTATCGCCCCCATAATAATCATCGGATGAAGTCGGATAAGTCTCCGCTTAAAGAAGCCTTTTAATGTCATGTTCTTCTTCCACCGGTCATCGTACGCATATCCGATGACAAAGCCTGAAAGTATAAAGAAGAAATCGACGGCCAAATAACCATGATTAATGACAGTAATGAGGGTACCTCCTCCGGCAAAAGAAAAACCTTCGAAAATGTGATAGAACACCACAAGCAGTGCGGCCACCCCTCTTAGCCCGTCAAGAAGTTCATAATGCGGTTTTGTATCTGCAAAAGCTGATGATGAGATTCGATGATTCATATTGGGATAAATAAAAAGGATTAGGATTTATAATTCATATATTGTGCAAAGATAAGGAATCTCATCCATTAAAAATTTGTCCTAAATCAAATTACTGTCTTTTGCTTCGCAACCTGCTGAGAGTAGAAAGGGTGATTCCTAAATAGGATGCAATGTATTTCAGATTTACCTTTTTGCATATTTCCGGAAATTGTTTCTGAAATTCTTCATAACGCTCTTTTGCCGGCAATGACAACCTCTCTTTATGGCTTCTGTGCAACCGTCTGTATTCATTCTGATGTATAATTCTCCCCCAGTTGCATAACTCCAAGTTGGTTTCCATAAGATTTTTGAGGTCACGTATATTGATTCTGTAGGCTTCCACTTCCTCCAGCGTTTCCACATATTCTTCGCTTTTTTTGTTGTAATATAATTCATCCATGCTGAAAACAATACATCCCTCTGCTCCGAACGAGGTAGTGTATTCCTCTCCATCGACCACCCAATAGGCTCTTAAGATACCCTTCTCTATAAAATAAGCATACTTGCAATAAATACCTTCCTTTATAAGTTGGTACCTTTTAGGAAAACTGCAAGGTGTTAAATAGGACTCAAGTTCCTTTATGGTCAAATCGGACACCGGATATTGCTTTCTGATACTCTCTATTATATTTTTCATTTATAAGACTTGGTTTTCAATAAATAAAACTTACATGCCGGACTAATCACCCAGGAAACACAACTGTATTCGTTTCTGCATTTTAATGCCACCTCAATCATAGCCACGATATACTTGGAGGATAAAGTTATAAAGATTTATAGCAAAGCCGATAATTTCTATCAGGAAATTCTACCTCTCCCGACACATAATTACAAATTCCGAAAAGCATAATTCAGAACGCTTCGAAGAATTCTCTGTTTCACACTGCGGGATTTGTATTTCACAGTGTGAAATATGTATCCCACACTGTGGTTTTTGTATCCCACACTGTGAAACAGAGAATACGATTAAGCATTTACCACTTTATCTATCTGTGTTTCAAACAATTTACCTATCAGAATCGTAAAATTAGTTCTGTACCAGATTCTGCATCTTGCGAAGTATCTTCGGGAACTGCCAGAAGAAGAGCAATGTACAACAGATGGCGGCCGTAGCATCCGAAACTGCTTCGGCCATAAATACGCCTTCCACGCCACAGAAACGAGGCAGCACCAGAGCAAGAGGCACCAGCAAAATAACCTTACGCAGCAAAGCTATAAAAATAGAAATCCGTGCCTGACCAAGGGCTACAAACATATTCTGGCAGGCGCGCTGCAAACCAAAGATTGTCATTCCCGCCAAGAAGAGCGGCAGCACATGCTCTACGGTGGCAATCAACTCCGGATCGCTCGTAAATGCCGAAGCGACTACCGTAGGGAAACAAATCATCAGCAACATCAGGACAAAATTGAAAGAGAACATTACCGTCAGTACAATACGGAAACAGTCTTTCACCCGCTGGCGGTCACCATGTCCGTAGTTGTAGCTGGCCACCGGCACAAAACCTTGGGCAAATCCTGTAAGTGGCACACTGACCAGCTGCATGGCACTCTGTAAAATAGCCAGGGCTCCTACGTATATATCGCCAAATTTCTCCAGACTGCCGTTCAGCACAAATCCTACCAGGCTCTCTGTACTGGCCATAATGAAAGGAGATACCCCCAAAGCCAACATTCCACCGACGATACGGCGGTCAAATTTCAGGTAACATTTTTGCAAACGCAAAGAGGCACGGTCGGAACATAGAAAGCCCAACACCCACCAGGCGCTGCATGCCTGCGAAAGAATAGTGGCCAGTGCCGCTCCTTTTACGCCCATATCAAACCAGAAAATAAAAATCGGATCGAGCACGATATTCAGCAAGGCCCCAATCAAGACGGAATACATCGCAATATTGGGACGCCCCTGTGAATTGATGAACGTATTGAGTCCGGTAGAGATTTCCACAAACAAAGTACCCAGCAAGTACACTGAAAGATAATCTTCTGCGTAGGGAAGTGTAACGGCAGATGCTCCCGCAAACAGCAGAATAGGCTCCATAAACAAATAAGATACCAGCGAAGTCAGCACGGTAAACAGAATCAGCAGCATGAAACCGTTGCCTAAGAATTTCCCCGCACGCACCCGGTCGCCTTGTCCCAGTGCCATGGCAGCCAGCGGCGCACCTCCGGCCCCCACAATAGCCGAAAAAGAAGAAATCAGAATTACAATGGAAGTGGTCACTCCTACTCCCGCCAATGCATTTGTCCCGATTTCCGGTATATGACCGATATAAATACGGTCTACTATATTATAGAGGAGATTGACGAACTGCGCGGCCACTGCCGGTAAAGCCATTTTGAAAATGAGAGGAAGCATCCGCTCCGTTCCCAGGCGTTCTTCGTACTGATTGTTCATTCTTGCTGCCATAGGTATTCTACAAAACGGCTGCAAAGTTACGAGTTTTTCGGGAGAGAAAGGGGAAAATGTAATTGAAAAGAAATAACCCTGCCTCCGGATTTGATTTACATCAACAAATTGGCCTTTTACAAGAAAAACATGCTATAAAACATATTTTGTAAAGAAAAAAGGCCTATATTTGCAGTGTAAAAAGAAAGGCTAAAAGAAAAAGCCAATAAAAAGTTTTCAAGGTAAATAAGGTAACAAGTACAACGGCCGGCTGGGAAGTCCGCTAAGAAGATTTAATTAAACTAACTAAAAAAGAAAGGGTAACAATTATGAAAAAGGTAAAAAACATTTTCCACAAGATTGCAAATGCAGATCCAATGATCTGGGGTTATGTAATGCTGAATGACGAAAGACGCAAATAAAACTGCGACGCTGACAAGTTCAGCATTTTAAAGACGAATCTGATAAATGCCGAAAGGCTTCTCGTAAATATTCTGACGAAAAAGCGGTTAGACTTCTAACCGCTTTTTTTATTTCCCATTTGTCCGTATCTTTGCATGAATCTCTAAACACAATGACAGATGACTCCTACCCTGATAGATACCGACAACCCCGAATTTCAGAATGCACTGAAACTCATCCAATATACCCGCCAATCGGTCTTTCTGACCGGAAAAGCGGGAACGGGTAAGTCTACATTTCTGAAATATGTTTGCCAGCATACCAAAAAGAAATATGTGGTACTGGCTCCTACGGGCATTGCCGCTATCAATGCGGGTGGCAGTACCCTGCACAGTTTTTTCAAGCTCCCGTTTCATCCGCTCCTGCCCGATGATCCGAAGTTTCAGGGGCGGAAACTGAAAGATTTTCTGAAGTATTCTTCCGACCACCGGAAACTCATTCAGAACATCGAGCTCATCATCATTGATGAAATTTCCATGGTGCGGGCCGACATCATCGACTTTATCGACAAGGTGCTTCGCACGTACTCTCATAACTTACGTGAGCCGTTCGGTGGAAAACAGCTGCTGTTAGTGGGCGACGTATTCCAACTGGAGCCGGTAGTAAAAAGTGACGAACGGGAGATTCTGAACCGTTTTTATCCGAATCCGTATTTCTTTTCGGCTAAAGTGTTCCAGGAGATGGAACTGGTATCCATCGAACTCACCAAGGTATACCGGCAAACAGACCAGGTATTCGTCAGCGTGCTCGACCATATCCGGACCAATACTGCCGGAAATGCGGATTTACAACTATTGAACACCCGTTATGCGCCGACACCGCCTTGCCCGGAAGAGAATGATTTGTACATCACGCTGGCCACCCGGAGAGACAATGTAGATTATATCAACGAAAAGAAACTCAACGAACTGCCAGGCGAACCGGTCACATTAAAAGGAGAAATACATGGCGAATTTCCGGAAAGCAGCCTCCCTACCCTGATGGAACTGGTCATCAAGCCGGGAGCACAGGTGATTTTCATCAAGAATGACCAGGAAAAACGCTGGGTAAACGGTACCATCGGTACGGTTTCAGGCCTTTCGGAAGACGGTACCATCTATGTAATAACGGAAGACGGGAGTGAGTTCGATGTACACAAGGAAAGCTGGAGCAACATCCGCTACCGATATAACGAGACGGAAAAGAAAATAGAAGAAGAGGAATTAGGCACATTTACACAATACCCCATCCGGCTGGCCTGGGCCATCACCGTACACAAGAGTCAGGGGCTGACTTTCAACCGGGTAGTTATCGACTTTACGGGAGGGGTTTTTGCCGGAGGACAGGCTTATGTAGCCCTGAGCCGCTGCACCTCATTGGACGGCATCCAGCTGAAGCGGCGGATTTCGCACGCAGATGTGTTTGTCCGACCGGAAATTGTCAGCTTTGCGCAGCGCTTCAATGACAACCAGACATTTGAGAGGGCCATGAAACAGGCACAGGCAGACATTCAATACGTAGCCTCTGTAAAAGCTTTCGACAAAGGCAATTTCGCCGAATTCTTAGAAGCTTTCTTTAAGGCCATTCACAGCCGCTATGACATTGAAAAACCGTTGATACAGCGTTTTATCCGCCGGAAGTTAAGCATCATCAACCGGTTAAAGGAAGAAAACCGATTGCTGAAGGAGCAAATGCAACAACAGCGGCAGAATTTGCAGAAGTACGCCCGGGAATATTACCTGATGGGAAACGAATGCATCACTAAGGCACACGACCCGAGGGCGGCACAGGCCAACTATGACAAGGCCCTGGAGCTGTATCCGGAATATGTGGATGCCTGGGTACGAAAAGGAGTGACATTCTTTGATGAAAACCGAATGGAAGAAGCTGAAGAATGCCTGAATCGTGCCGTACAACTACGGCCACAGGACTTCAAGGCAGTATACAACCGAGGAAAACTTCGTCTGCTGACCGGAAAAACGGAAGAAGCGCTCTCCGATTTGGACAAGGCTACCAGCCTGAAGCCGCAGCATGCCGGTGCGCATGAATATTTTGCTGAAGCACTCGAAAAAAGCGGAAAGGAAATAGAAGCTGCCATTCACTATCGAATTGCAGAAGAACTGCGAAAGAAAAAGAAATAATTTTCTTATTTTTGCGTTCATACGAAGTCAAATCTTCGTAGATAACGCCATGTTACTTAAATTATATTCTAAAAACAACCGACCGGAAGACCTGCAGCGCATAGTAGACATTCTGAACGATGGGGGTATCATTATCTACCCCACAGACACGGTGTACGCATTAGGCTGTCATGCGCTGAAGGAACGCCCCATTGAGCGTATCTGCAAACTGAAAAATATCGATCCGCGCAAGAATAATTTATCCATTATCTGTTACGACCTGAGCAACATCAGCGAATATGCTCGCGTGAGCAATGCCACTTTCAAACTGATGAAACACAATCTGCCCGGTCCGTTTACCTTTATCCTGAATGCGGACAGCCGTCTGCCTAAGATTTTCCGCAACCGGAAGGAAGTGGGTATCCGTGTACCCGACAATGCCATCATCCGTGAAATCTGCCGGTTGCTCGATGCACCGATTCTGACGACCACTCTGCCATTAGAGGAAGGGGAAGACATTGAATACATCACTGAACCGGAGTTGATTGACGAAAAGTTTGGAGAGAAAGTAGACCTTATTATTGACGGAGGTACGGGAGGTATTGAACCTTCTACCGTCATAAATTGTTGTGATGATGTACCTGAAATTGTCCGACAAGGCAAGGGAATATTAAATGAATGATTAACTATAAAAATTTAATTCACATTACACATGTTACTTACATTATTACAAGCTACAGCACAAGCAAGCAATACTGCTTCAAGAATTAACGTAGAACAGCTGCTGGACAGACTGCTCAACTGGGGAATCGAGGTTGGAAAAGACATTCTGGCTGCCATTATCATCTACATCGTCGGCCGGTTTATCATCAAGCAAATCAGCCGACTGGTCAGCAAAATTCTGGAAAAACGTAAACTGGAAATCAGTGTACAGACCTTCTTAAAAAGTCTGCTCAGCATACTCCTGAACCTGATCTTAGCATTTGCCATCATCAGCAAATTAGGAGTGGAAACCACCAGCTTCGCTGCAATCTTAGCTTCTGCCGGTGTGGCAATCGGTATGGCATTGTCCGGAAACCTGTCTAACTTCGCCGGAGGATTAATCATCTTAGTATTCAAGCCCTTCAAGGTAGGAGACTACATCGACGGACAAGGTGCCAGCGGAACAGTAAAAGAAATTCAGATTTTCCACACCATTTTGGCTACGGTAGACAACCGAATTATTTATGTACCAAACGGTGCACTGAGCAGCAATGCCATCACCAACTACAGCAAACAAGACATGCGCCGCGCTGAATGGGTATTCGGAGTAGAATACGGAGAAGATTATGAAAAAGTAAAAGCTGTATTGGAGCGAATCATTGCGGCCGATGAACGAATCCTCACGACTCCAGCTCCATTTATCGGACTGGGAGCTTTGTCTGCCAGCAGTGTAGATATTAAGGTACGTGTGTGGACCAAAACCGAAAACTACTGGGATGTGTATTTTGACATGAATAAAATCGTATACGACACATTCAACAAAGAAGGTATCGGATTCCCGTTCCCGCAACTGACCGTACACCAGGCAAAAGACTGATAAGCATATATCACTCCATAAAAAAACTTCCACCAAGGGAAAATCCTTTAGTGGAAGTTTTTTATATCTATCAAAAAGATGACTTATTTACGGTCTGCTTTCAAACGGTCGGCCATTGCCTTAGCCAATTCCTTAGCCTGTGCATAATTGTCGGCCTTCATGCTCTGCTTCATTTCTACCGGGTTACCTACTACTTCAAATTTCAGTTTTTCAGTAAACTCACCCAATTTCTTCACTGCTGCACTGGCCCAGGTGAACGAACCGAAGTAACCAAACAGACGGTTCTTCATTTCACGAGCGGCTACCTTGCTCAACAGAGATTCCATTTCAGGATACAAATGCATGTTATAAGTAGTACAGCCTGCTATCAAAGCTTTATACTTAAAGATATCGGCCAGGATATAAGAATGATGCGTATGAGAAACATTGTGCAGAATGATATTCTTAATGCCCTGTGCACTCAGTTCTTCTGCAATAGCTTCAGCCAGTTCTTCTGTATTACCATACATGGTTCCATACACAATCACTACACCTTCTTCACCTTCATAGCGGCTCAGCTTGTCATACATATCTACCACTTGCGGAATGCATTCTTCCCATACCGGTCCATGAGTCGGACAGATTGTCTTGATAGGCAGTCCTCCACATTTCTGCAAAGCTTTCTGTACCGGATTACCGAACTTACCTACGATATTAGCATAGTAGCGGCGCATTTCATTCCAATAAATATCAGTATTGATGTTACGGTCGATGCATCCTCCGTTCAATGCTCCGAAACAGCCGAAAGCATCTCCAGAGAACAGGATACCTTCTGTTTCATCAAAAGTTACCATTGTTTCCGGCCAGTGTACCATGGGCACCAGATAGAAGCGAAGGCTATGATGTCCCAGTTTCAGGAAATCTCCATCACCTACCACATAACGTTCACCTGTTACTCCATAATATCCTTCTACCATTTCGAAAGTCTTCTTGTTACCTACCAATACGATTTCAGGATAGTATTTCTTAATCAGAGCAATTGAACCAGAATGGTCAGGCTCCATGTGATTTATAATCAAATAATTGATTTTACGGTCTCCGATAACACTGCGTATCTTTTTAATATATACTTCAAAGAAAGCCACATCTACCGTATCGACCAATGCGACCATATCGTCATCGGCAATCAGGTAAGAGTTATAAGACACGCCATAAGGAAGTGGCCACAAATTTTCAAACAAAGCTTTTGTACGGTCGTTCACACCGACATAATGAACTTTACCTTTAATTTCCATTGAATCCTAACTAATTTAAAAATTTGATATTATATTGTTTCCTTTTTTACTTCTTCATAGAATTTTCCCTGCCAGGTATCTCTTTCCTGAAGGCGACGCTGCATACGAACGGCAAATTCGTAATTTTTAATGCCCCAGTCTGGAGCTATCAGCAATTCCTTGGGAGACTGCGAAACGAAACGTTCCAGCACAAGATCTGGACGTACACGCTCGAGATAATCTATCACAAGATCAATGTATTCATCTACCTCGTACAAATGAAAATCTTCAGGACACAACTCATATTCATGTGCCATCCGTGTACCACGCACCAGCTGCAACTGATGCATTTTCAGCGTTGTCAAAGGAAGTTCAGACACCTGTCGTGCCTGACGGATGATAGCTTCATGATTTTCTCCCGGAAGTCCTAAAATCACATGACCTCCCACACGTATTCCTCTTTCTGCTGTACGTTTTACGGCATCCATCGTACATTCAAAAGTATGTCCCCGGTTTATTCGCTGCAAAGTATGATTATCCGTACTCTCAATACCATATTCCACTAAAAGAAAGGTTCGCCGATTCAACTCTTCCAGATAATCCAGCAATTCTTCGGGCATACAATCGGGACGCGTACCTATAACAAGTCCGACAACTCCTTCTACCCGCAATGCCTCTTCATACATCCGACGCAGCTTGTCCAGCTCTGCATACGTATTTGTATAGGCTTGAAAATATGCCAAAAACTTCATTTCCGGATATTTTCTGGCGAAAAACTCTTTTCCTTCCTCCAACTGCTGCGTAACAGACTTGTCTGTCCGACAATAAGCCGGATTAAAGGTCTGGTTATTGCAATAGGTACATCCTCCATATCCTTTTACACCATCTCTGTTCGGACAAGTAAATCCCACATTCAATGAGATTTTTTGCACCTTAAAAGGAAAATGAAGGGCCAAAAACCGGGCAAAATCATTGTATCGTGTACGTTCTCCCATGAGTTTACAAATTCCTCGCAAAGATAAGGATTTTCAGTTACTTTTCCCAGTCTTTATCTGTACAAGAAATGTAAAAACATACATGAAAACAAAGAGACATAAAAAAGAGGCTGTCTCAAAATAGAGAAATTGGACAGACATACTTATAATTTATAAGTTATAGTATAAAAATCTCCTGCTTTTAGCCATATCATTAGAGTAAACTAAGGCTGAAACAGGAGATTTTTTATTTCTAAGTTTCAATCTGTAATATTTTTACTTTTGCAATTCTATTTTGAGACAGCCTCTTCAGACTACATTATTTCAATAAAAAAAGAATTATTCTGATTCACTCAAAGTAGCAATACTTACACGGTTCCAGTCCGGTTCTGAGAACATAGCTCCTACACCCTGACCTTCAGCTGTGATACGTGAAGCACTAATTTTATACTTACTTATCAACATATTCTTTACAGCTTCCGCACGCTGCTTAGCTACACGTGCATTTACTTCGGCACTACCTTCCGGAGAAGCGTATCCCTTGATAGATACCGTACTCTTCGGATTATTCTTCATATAAGTTGCAATACGCTCTACATTAGGTATCTGATCAGTACTGATTGTGGTCTTTCCCTGACGGAACGTAACAACTGATTCCAATGACTTAGAATGTGTATTCTGAATAATAGTTTCTACCTGCTTAGGTGCATTACGCAAATCTGTCAGCTCTTTTTCCAAACGTGCATTTTCTGCATCCTTTGCTCCTAAAGCTTCATCTTTACGGGCATTTTCTGCACGCAAGGCATTAATCGCCTCATTCAGAGAGTTCACCTCAGCCTGGTTGTATGGCTTCTGAATAGTCATATAGTGCTTTCCGTTGCTGCTTGCGAAACGATAAGTTACTCCAGCCAAAATTTCAATCTTCGACTTGTTTACATTCAGTTGTTGTGCACGATCGCCATCCATTCTGTAAACAATAGCCGGACGTACATTTACAGCCCATGCTTTTTTCTCACCCAAATTAAAATTAAAGCTGGCACCAAAACGGCTTACCATATAAGAACGGTCAGTACCCATACTTGAGTTCACAAAATCATGTCCCCAACCAAATCCAGCGATACCTTCCACTTCGAATAATCTGGGTTCACCATTATATCCCGCAAAAAGATTATTCAAGTTAATCTTACCCAATACGCCTAAATTCAAATCATCAAAAGCTGTTTTGCTGAAAGACGTATTGATACCTGTCAATCCTTCGAAAGAAACACCTAACACCGGAGTAATCTGTTTTCCTAATTCAATACCAGTTTCCGCACGCATATTAGGCCAAAATGCAGAATGAGTAGTAGGAGTAGTCACTCCACCTTTCACACCCACATACCAATTATCCAAGAAACGAGTTCCTTCATACGCTTTTTGTGCATTCACAGAAAGAGCAGATACAGCTAACGCTGCTACTAAAAAACTTACCTTTTTCATTTTTTCATTCAAAAACTTTAATACCTAATTACTTTTATCAATCTCGATGACTTAATAACCATGATATCGAATATTTTGTTTTTGAAACGACAAAAGTTAACATCCATTAAGAAGTCAGCAACGCATCAAATAAACCATAAACAGCTGATTATAAGAAGGTAAGAAAGAATATTTCTATTTGAAAGAGAAAATAAAAAGAAGAAACAAAAAAGGTGTCCCGATTACTCAGAACACCTTTTTCTGTTGGGCTACTCGGACTCGAACCAAGAAAAACAGGACCAGAATCTGTTGTGTTACCATTACACCATAGCCCAAACTTAACAGATATCCTCTCCGTGAGGACCTCCATGCCTTTAAGTGAGTTGGGCTACTCGGACTCGAACCAAGAAAAACAGGACCAGAATCTGTTGTGTTACCATTACACCATAGCCCAAAATCAGAGAACGATTGTCATCTTTTTGTTTTGACGGTGCAAAGGTACAACATTTTTGGAACATACAAAGCATTTCGGCATTTTTTTCTTCCCAAAAACATATTTTTTTTCTTTTTTCAGCTTCTTTCAAGTAAAAATTTTCGGATATACAGAAAACCAAGTATATTTGTCCTATGTTATATATAGAACTTTATTTTCAATTTTTAAATTAGGAATAATCAAAAGAATGAACGAAACAACGACTTTAATAGAAAAAATCATTGAAGGAATTCAAGAGAAAAAAGGCAAGCAAATCGTAGTAGCTGATTTAAACGAAATAGAAGATACCATCTGTAAATATTTTATCATTTGCCAGGGAAACTCTCCCAGTCAGGTATTGGCAATTGTAGATTCCATCAAAGAACATGTAAGAAAAGAGACCGGCACTAAAGCGTATGCCATAGACGGTCAAAGAAATGCACAATGGGTAGCTATGGATTATAGCGACGTTATTGTACATATATTTTTGCCGGAAGTACGACATTTTTATAATCTGGAACACTTGTGGGCTGATGCCAAACTGACCAATATACCAGATTTGGACTAATATATATAATAAGGAAAGAGAAATATGAGTGATAACAATAAACCAAAAATCAATGTACCACGCTTTAATTTAACGTGGCTTTATGTCATTATTGCCTTGATTTTTGCCTTTCTCTATTTTTCTGGAGACGAAGGAAGTGCCACCAAAGAGGTGAACTATACCGAATTTCAGGAAATGGTGTCCAAAGGCTATGCAGACAAAATCGTGGCATACGACAACAATGCGGTGGAAATGTATATCAAGCCGGACCACATTGTAGATGTATTCAAAAAAGATGCCAGCAAAGTTGGAAGAAGTCCTTCCATCAACGTACAGATAGGCTCCATGGAAGCTTTGGATAAGTTTCTGGATGAGCAGACTAAAGAAGGTAACTTTACCGGTTCTATCCAATACGAAAAGAAAAGTGACTATTTTAGTATAATCCTGTGGAACGTTCTGCCGTTTGTCTTCCTTATCGGTATCTGGATGTTTGCCATGCGCCGCATGGGTGGCGGAGGAGGAGCCGGAGGAGGCTCAAACGTATTTAATGTGGGAAGAAGCAAAGCACAGCTTTTTGAAAAAGGGACTAACCGCATTACATTTAAGGATGTTGCCGGACAAGCTGCTGCCAAACAGGAAGTACAGGAAATTGTAGATTTCTTGAAACAACCGCAAAAATATACGGAACTGGGTGGAAAAATTCCTAAAGGTGCTTTACTAGTAGGCCCTCCGGGAACAGGTAAAACATTGTTAGCCAAAGCTGTGGCAGGTGAAGCCGATGTACCTTTCTTCTCTATTTCCGGTTCAGACTTTGTAGAAATGTTTGTCGGCGTCGGTGCTTCTCGCGTACGTGATTTGTTCCGTCAGGCAAAAGAAAAGTCGCCTTGTATCATCTTTATTGATGAAATTGATGCCGTAGGCCGTGCCCGTGGCAAAAACCCAAGCATGGGAGGAAATGACGAACGTGAAAACACATTGAACCAGCTTCTGACAGAGATGGACGGATTTGGTTCAAACAGTGGAGTCATCATCTTAGCGGCAACCAACCGTGTAGATATTTTGGACAAAGCCTTACTGCGTGCAGGACGTTTTGACCGACAAATATATGTAGACCTTCCTGACCTGAATGAACGAAAGGAAGTGTTTGGAGTTCATCTTAAACCTCTGAAGCTGGACAGCAGTGTAGACGTGGATTTATTAGCACGCCAAACCCCTGGATTCAGCGGTGCAGACATAGCCAATGTATGTAATGAGGCCGCTCTTATTGCAGCGCGTCATCAAAAGAAAAGTGTAGATAAAGATGATTTCTTAGCTGCAATCGACCGTATCGTAGGTGGTCTGGAAAAGAAAACAAAAGTCATGACTGCCGCCGAAAAACGTGCCATTGCACTTCACGAAGCAGGTCACGCCACCATCTCATGGTTCCTGGAACATGCCAACCCGCTGATTAAAGTAACCATTGTTCCAAGAGGACGTGCGTTAGGAGCAGCATGGTATCTGCCAGAAGAACGACAGATCACTACTAAGGAACAAATGCTGGATGAAATGTGTGCCACATTAGGTGGACGTGCTGCTGAAGAAATTTTCATCGGACACATCTCCACCGGAGCAATGAATGACTTGGAAAGAGTCACCAAACAGGCTTACGGCATGATTGCATACGCAGGTATGAGTGACAAGCTTCCTAATCTCTGCTATTATAATAGCAATGAAGATTACAGCTTTACTAAACCATACAGTGAACATACAGCCGAGCTTATAGACCAGGAAGTACAGCACATGATTAATGAGCAGTACATGCGTGCAAAGGCCTTGCTGCAAGAACACAGTGAAGGGCACAACCAACTGGCACAGCTGTTAATTGACCGAGAAGTAATCTTTGCTGAAGATGTTGAAAAGATTTTCGGTAAACGTCCATGGACTTCCCGTTCGGAAGAAATTATGGCAGCCAATGAGCAGCTACCGGAAACCAAACAGCTGGAAAACAAGCAGGAAAATACGGATAATGAAAATAATTCTTCCTCTGAAAATAACATACCTTCACAGGAAGAAAACCAGGAAAAAGGAGAAGCATAACCGAACAAAAACCAACTAACGTGAAAAATAACTTTATTCAACGAGCAATTACGGGAATAATCTTCGTAGGAGTACTCATTGGTTGTATTCTTGGAGGTCCTATCTCTTTCACCCTATTGTTTGCTCTGATTACAGCCCTGACTATTCATGAGTTCGGGAACATCGTGAGCAAACAACCGGATGTAGAGATAAACAAACCTATATGTATGTTGGCCGGTGTATTTCTGTTTTTCGGATTTGCCTATTTAGGTGTCATGCCTGGGCAAACAGAAATACTGATTCCTTACTTATTTCTTATCATATACCTGCTTGTCAGCGAGCTATATTTAAAGAAAAAGAATCCACTGAACAACTGGGCGTATGCCATGATGAGCCAAATCTACATCGCACTTTCGTTTGCTATGTTAAATGTACTGGCCTATCATTCTATTGGAAATGAAGGAGAATTGTCAAATTATCACGTACAGTACAACCCGATACTGCCGTTGTCAATATTTATTTTCACATGGATTAATGATACGGGAGCATATTGTACAGGTATGCTATTCGGGAAACATCGCTTGTTTGAACGAATTTCTCCTAAAAAATCATGGGAAGGTTCCATTGGTGGAGGAGTCTTCAGCATTATCGGTGCTATCGTAATGGCGCATTTCTTTCCGTTTATGCCAATCAGTATCTGGATAGGATTAGCCCTGACCGTTGTAATATTCGGTACATTAGGCGATTTGACAGAATCGCTGCTTAAACGCACTATTGGAATAAAAGACTCAGGCAATATATTACCTGGTCATGGAGGCATGTTAGATCGCTTTGACAGCACCCTGATGGCGGTTCCGGCAGCGGTTGTTTATCTGTATGTCATTTCTTTTATTGAATAATATAAGCAGAAAATTTATTATAACAGGTCCTTCAGTCTTACTGCAAGGACCTGTTATATTTTTGAGATAAAAGTTCAACAATTTTTCCGGCTGCCCGTTCAGAAGCTCCTTCCTGTCCAAGAATTTTAATCAGCGCATCATAATTCTGCAACATTTTCTCACGAGTCATTTGCCCAGGGAGGATTGCTTCTAATTGTTGTTTCACATTTTCTGCAGTCATGCCATCCGCTACCAGTTCAGCCACCACTTCACAGCCTGCAATCAGGTTGACCAAAGAAATATATTTTACTTTTAAAATATGCCGGCGTAAAAATGAAACCAGCTTTCCAGCAGCTGTATAATAACACACCACCTGAGGCACCTGGAACAAGGCTGTTTCGAGTGTAGCCGTACCACTGGTAACCAAAGCAGCCGTAGCATGACTCAGCAAGCTATATGTCTGACCAAATATAATTTTGGTATCAGTCCCCATATAAGCCTGATAAAATTCAGGTGCTATTCCAGGAGCACCCGCAATAACAAACTGATATTCTGTGTAGTTACGGGATGCTTGTATCATCCGCTGCAAATTATCCTTAATTTCCTGCTTACGACTACCGGCCAACAACGCAATAATCGGCTTTTTATCCAACCCGTTATGAAGGGTAAATTCCTCAAAACTCTCGGTATATCCCTGCTTAAAGCAATGTACAGCATCCACACATGGATTTCCGACATAATGAATAGGATAATTATGCTTCTTGAAAAAATCCACTTCAAAAGGAAGTATAGAAAACAGTTCATCCACATCTCGTTTAATATTCTTGATGCGGTACTCCTTCCAAGCCCAGATTTTAGGAGAGATATAATAGAAGATAGGAATATTCGTATGCGTTTTTATATATTCAGCTATTTTCAGGTTAAACCCCGGATAATCCACCAAAATCAAGACATCGGGATTCCACTGAACAATATCTTTCTTGCACAAATCCATATTACGAAAGATTGTCCGCAAATGAAGCAACACCGGGATAAATCCCATGTACGCCATATCCTTATAATGCTTGACCAGTGAACCTCCTGCTGCCGCCATCAAATCGCCTCCAAAAAAACGAAACTCAGCTTTAGGATCTTTCGTTTGCAGCGCCTTCATTAAATTAGATGCATGCAAATCACCCGAGGCTTCACCTACAATTAAATAATATTTCATAGCTGCCAGTTCCAGTGATTCAATTGTTCCATCAAAGTATAAGCCGTTACATCTATCTGAGTAGGAGTAATGGCTACGTATCCATGATCTAATGCCCAATGGTCGGTATCTTGTGCCTCGGGTTCATCGTTCCGGTAAGAACCTGTAAGCCAATAACAATTCCCACCTCTGGGATGAACAGACTTTACAAACTCATTTGTCCAGACTCCATCTGTTTGCCGACAAATACGCACTCCTTTCAGTTCCTTTACATCAGGGAAATTTACATTCAAGCAGGTTCCTACAGGCAATCCATGCTGTAAGACCTCTTCTACGATACGTTGTATATAAGGGAAAGTAGGCGTAAAATCAGCATCTTCCGCATGATTACAAAGAGAAAAACCGACTGAAGGTATTTTTTTCAGACATCCCTCTATAACAACTCCCATTGTACCTGAATAATGTACATTGACAGAAGAGTTATCTCCGTGATTAATTCCTCCTATCACCATATCAGGTGTACGGGGTACCAAGTCGTGCAAAGCCAGTTTCACACAGTCCACAGGAGTACCTGTACAGCTGTACAATGAAAATCCCGGGGCCGACTCTATCTTTTTACAACGAAGCGGATGCTCTGAAGTAATGGAACCGGAAGCTCCTGAACGTGGTCCAGAAGGTGCAACTACCATCAAATCGGCCATTGGCCTTAATACTTTTATCAGTTCCTGAATGCCTTTCGCGGCAAATCCATCATCATTCGACAACAACAGAAATGGTTTCTCTTTCATCATATCTTTATTATCCAAACTTTTATGAGTGTAAAGTTACAACAAATCTTAATCTTACCAAACCACATCATGCAATTAGCTAAAAATATATATCTTTGCCCGCGTGAAGTTATTAACAGATGAGGTGAGTTTTCAACACTTTCCCAAAAGTCATGGAATTTTAATTGAAACTATCGTCATTTATTAGTTACTTCGCAATCAGAATAAACTGATTAATATGGGAAAAATTATTGCTTTAGCCAACCAAAAAGGAGGTGTAGGCAAAACTACTACCACTATAAATTTGGCTGCATCTTTAGCTACTCTCGAGAAGAAAGTACTAGTGATTGACGCTGATCCTCAGGCAAATGCCTCATCCGGCCTTGGTGTAGATTTGAAAGACATCGATTGTTCAATCTATGAATGTCTGATCAATCAGGCTGACATACGGGAAGCGATTTATACAACCGATATTGACGGATTAGACATCATACCTTCTCACATTGACCTGGTGGGTGCTGAAATCGAAATGCTGAATTTGGAGAACCGTGAGAAAATCATGCGACGCGCGTTAGAGCCGATGAAAAGCGAATACGATTACATTTTGATAGACTGTTCTCCATCTTTGGGTTTAATTACCATCAATGCCTTAACAGCTGCCGACTCTGTAATTATTCCAGTACAATGTGAGTATTTTGCGCTGGAAGGTATCAGCAAGCTTTTAAACACGATCAAGATTATCAAGACAAAACTAAATCCTTCATTGGAAATCGAAGGATTCCTGCTGACAATGTTCGACTCACGCCTGCGTCTGGCCAACCAGATATACGATGAAGTGAAAAGACACTTCCAGGAACTGGTTTTCAAGACCATTATTCAGCGTAATGTCAAACTAAGTGAAGCACCCAGCCACGGCATTCCTGCTATTCTTTATGATGCAGAATCAACCGGAGCTAAAAACCATTTGGCTTTAGCCAATGAAATTATAACAAGAAATAGCAAATAAGTATATGGCAGTACAAAAAAAATTTGCATTAGGACGAGGACTTGATGCTCTGATATCCAACGAAGAAGTAAAAACTTCCGGATCATCATCCATCAACGAAATAGAACTGGATAAAATATCTGTAAACCCCAACCAGCCTCGTCGTGAATTTGACCCTATCGCCTTACAAGAACTGGCTGATTCCATTGCAGAAATAGGTATCATCCAGCCTATCACCTTACGTAAACTAAATGAAGATTCTTATCAAATTATTGCAGGTGAAAGACGATATAGGGCATCCATACTTGCCGGCCTAAAAACAATTCCAGCATACATTCGTACTGCAGACGACGAGAATGTGATGGAAATGGCCTTGATTGAAAATATTCAACGCGAAGACCTGAATTCCCTGGAAATCGCACTGGCCTACCAGCATTTAATTGAACAATATGAACTGACACAAGAACGCCTGAGCGAACGCATTGGCAAAAAACGAACAACCATAGCAAACTATTTACGTCTGCTAAAATTGCCAGCCCCCATCCAAGTAGCCTTGAAGAACAAGGAAATAGATATGGGACATGCACGTGCGTTATTAACTCTGGAAGATCCTAAAACTCAGATACGAATCTTTAATGAGACAGTCGCTCAAGGGTATTCCGTGCGTAAAGTGGAAGAAATTGTAAAAGCACTGGCTAACGGTGAAAGCATAAAAAGCGGAGGAAAAACAATCTCTGCCAAAAGCACACAATTATCTGAAGAATACTCTATGCTTCAAAATCATCTATGTACTTTCTTTGGAACAAAAGTACAGCTTTCCTGTACCAATAAAGGGAAAGGAAAAATCAGCATTCCTTTCAACAGCGATGCAGACCTGGAAAGAATTATGGAGATTCTGGATTCTTTGAAAAAAACGGAATAAACAAAAATAATTTGAGAGCACATACTTTTACATATATTCTGTCGCTTATCTTGCTATTCTGTATCCCCTGGGGGAATATGGAGGTAAATGCACAGCGAGCCCAAAAACGCAGAGAGGGTATACTGACAACTGATTCTATCCGCTCACAGAATCGGGCAGACAGCTTGGCTTTGGCCGATACGACCAACCTGCAGCGACAACTCGCATTGGAGGCACTGGAAGCCCCCGTAGACACTGCAGCCTTGGCAAGACAAAACGACTCCATCCAAAACACTCTGCCTCCCACTCAGGAGAAAAAACGCTGGATACCCAATTCTAACCGTACAGTATGGTTAGGACTCGTTATCCCTGGAGCCGGACAGATTTACAACCGGAAGTACTGGAAACTACCTATCATTTATGGAGGTTTCGTAGGATGTGCATACGCTTTGACTTGGAACGGGCAGATGTATAAGGATTATTCTCAAGCTTATCAAGACATTATGAGCAATAATCCCAATAACAACAGTTATATGGATTTTCTTCCTCCCGGAACAAATGTCAATGACCGTTTGGAGTATTGGCAGGAAATCTTCCGAAAAAGAAAAGACCTTTATCGACGTCAACGCGATTTAAGTATATTTGCATTCATTGGTGTATATCTGCTATCAGTGATTGATGCCTATGTAGATGCTGAACTGTCTGATTTTGATATCAGCAAAGACCTCAGCATGAAATGGGAACCTACCGTGTTCAACGATGCATTCCGCAACCGTCCGCAAGGAGTTGGTTTGCAATGCTGTATTAAATTTTAAAAGATGAAAAGAATAATTTTTAGTTTACTTACTGCTGCAATCTGTAACGCGCCCTCTCTTTTTGCCCAACAGACAGAAAAAACGATTACCATACAAACCAATGGGCAGGAAGATGTAATAGATTTACCGGAAGGAATGATTACCACTACAGATAGTCTGTACTTGGACTGGATTTCCAAGCATTACATCAATCCTGCAGAAAACTGTACGATGACTACTCAAAATCCGGAAGTCAGCGATTCTATCTACATGGACCGCTTGCAGCGTATTCCAGCCATTATAGAAATGCCTTACAATGACATTATACGGAAGTTTATAGACATGTACTCTACCCGTCTTCGTCAAAAGGTATCATTCATGCTGAGCGCTAATAATCTATACATGCCTATTTTTGAAGAGGCACTGGATTTATACGATCTTCCGTTAGAATTAAAATACCTTCCCGTCATTGAATCGGCATTAAACCCGACAGCCACCTCGTCACAGGGCGCAGTAGGGTTATGGCAGTTCATGCTTCGCACAGGACAAGTATATGGGCTTAAGGTCAACTCACTTGTGGACGAACGCAGAGATCCGGTCAAATCTACTCGTGCTGCAGCACGTTACCTGAAAGATTTATATGATATATATCAGGACTGGAATCTCGTTCTGGCAGCCTATAACTGTGGACCTGGTACTATCAACAAGGCTATCCGCCGGGCTGGAGGCGAAAAGGATTTCTGGAAAATCTACAACTTTTTACCGAAAGAGACCCGAGGTTACGTACCTGCTTTCGTAGCTGCCAATTACATCATGACTTATTACTGTGAACATTATATCAGTCCTATGGAAATGAACATGCCAGAAAGTACCGATACTGTTCACATCAACCGTTCACTGAACCTAAATCAGGTGGCAGAAGTATGCAAGGTAGACATAGACCAGCTTCGCGCACTTAACCCAGAATTTAAAAAAGATATTATCCCAGGAAACGAAAAGCCATACGCACTACGATTGCCTACTCAAATAATGAGTTACTTCATTGACCACGAGGATAGTATCTATAATTATAAACCAGAAGTTTTTCAAACCCGTCGCAGCACCGTAACTGTCAGCAATACCACTACTAAAGGGAAAAATAGCGGAAAAGCTGTATACCACCGCATCCGTAACGGAGAAACATTAGGAGGCATTGCCGCTAAGTACGGAGTTAGCGTAAACCAATTACGAAGACTGAACGGAATCAAGGGAAGTAACATCCGTGCTGGCAAATCTCTACGCATCCGGTAAGAAAACCCCTCATTTGCTTGTTTGATTCGTATTTTTCTCTATTTTTGCATTATTGATTCAAAGAAAAGGGAGAGAATTATGACCGAGGAGAAACTTACGCAGGAACAGACAGATGAAAAAATGATTGATGAAGCATTTCAGGAGCTATTGGACCAATACCTGAAAAGTAAACATCGGAAAAAAGTCGAGATAATTACAAAAGCATTTAATTTCGCCCGACAGGCACACAAAGGAGTGCGCCGACGTTCGGGCGAGCCTTATATTCTACATCCTATCGCTGTAGCACGCATCGCCTGCGTAGAAATCGGCTTAGGATCTACCTCTATTTGTTCTGCTCTACTCCACGACGTAGTAGAAGATACTGACTATACCGTAGAGGATATCGAAAACTTGTTTGGACCTAAGATTGCTCAAATTGTAGATGGATTAACCAAAATCTCAGGAGGAATCTTCGGAGACAGAGCTTCTGCACAAGCTGAGAACTTTAAGAAGCTACTTCTCACAATGAATGATGATATCCGTGTCATTCTCATAAAAATTGCCGACCGGTTGCATAATATGCGTACCTTAGGCTCCATGCTCCCAAGTAAACAATATAAAATTGCCGGGGAAACACTCTATATCTACGCTCCCCTCGCCAACCGACTGGGTCTGAATCGTATCAAGACAGAATTGGAAGATTTAAGTTTCAAATACGAACATCCAGAAGCTTACCAGCAAATCGAAGAAAAGCTAAAGGCCACTCAAGCTGAAAGAACCAACTTATTTGAAGAATTTACAGCTCCCATTCGCGAACAATTAGATAAAATGGGACTTCCTTATCGTATTCTGGCACGTATCAAGTCTCCCTACTCCATCTGGAACAAGATGCAAAACAAACACATTACGTTTGAAGAAATCTATGACATACTTGCCGTACGCATCATTTTCACTCCTAAGAATGAAGAGGAAGAACTGAATGACTGCTTCAACATTTATGTAGCTATCTCCCGGATATATAAGCCTCATCCTGACCGTTTGCGCGATTGGGTCAGCCATCCAAAAGCCAATGGATATCAGGCTCTTCATGTGACATTGATGAGCAACAAAGGACAGTGGATTGAAGTTCAGATCAGAAGTGAGCGAATGAATGATGTAGCAGAACAAGGTTTTGCTGCACACTGGAAATACAAAGAAGGAGGAGGAAGTGAAGACGAAGGAGAGCTTAGCAAATGGCTGAAAACCATCAAAGAAATTTTGGATGATCCGCAGCCCGATGCCCTTGACTTTCTGGATACAATCAAGCTTAATCTTTTCGCATCTGAAATATTTGTATTTACTCCTAAGGGTGAAATTAAAACAATGCCTCAGAATGCAACCGCACTTGATTTTGCATTCTCCATTCATACATTCTTAGGAAGCCATTGTATTGGAGCTAAAGTAAACCATAAACTGGTACCACTGAGCCATAAACTGCAAAGTGGAGATCAGGTAGAAATTCTGACTTCAAAATCACAGAAAGTACAACCTTCATGGATTAATTTTGCCACGACAGCAAAAGCCAAGGCTAAAATATTATCCATCCTCAAAAGAGAACGAAAGGAAGTCCAGCAGGCCGGAGAAGACATGCTGCATGAATTCCTTAAGAAAGAAGGCATTGAGGCTACCGAAACGAACATCCAGAAGCTTTGTACCCTTCATAAATTAAAAACTCCTGAAGACTTGATGTACCAGATCGGGCAAAAAGTTTTCATTTTAGGAGATTTGGAAAAGAATGAGTTAAAAGAAAAATCCACTCCCACAAACTGGAAAAAATACATTGCATTTGCATTTGGAGGAGGAAGCAAACCCAAATCTCAGGATAATGCATCTTCCAAAGAAAAACCTGCTTTGAACATTGACAAGAAGAAAATTGTCAAGCTTACGCCTGAAGAAATTCAGAAGCACTACATCATTGCAGACTGCTGTAAACCAATTCCCGGAGATGATGTCTTAGGATATATCGACGACAACAATCGAATTATTATCCATAAACGCCAATGCCCGATAGCTACGCAACTGAAAACCAGCTTTGGTAACAGATTATTAGCCGTACAATGGGAAACAGGTAAAGCACTTAACTTCCCGGTAAATGTATACATGAAAGGAATCGATGGAATTGGAGTGCTTAACCAAGTAACAGGCATTATATCCCAACAGTTGAACGTAAATATTCACAAATTGAATATCGAGTCCAGTGATGGTATTTTTGAAGGCCGAATTCAATTGTTTGTACACGATGTAGATGATGTAAATACCATCTGCGAGAATCTTAAGAAATTAGACCACATCAAGAAAGTCACCCGAATAGAAAACTTCGATGACACCATTACTGATTAAAAACTTGCTGCTGTCGCATTTTCTTTATAACCAATCCGATAAAAAATCTTACTCAAATTCAGGGCCGGTCTCTCCGCTGAGATATCGGCCTCTTTTGTTTATAAAGAATTCCTGAACTTTTTCATGAAATATCCGTTCGTTATTTCCCGAAGACAAAACCAGATTTACCTCGACACGTACGTGACGAGGTCATGACACATACGTGCGGAGAGGTCGACACGTACGTGTCGAGGTCTTAACACGAACGTGTTGTGATATCATCGTAAAGACATTTCCTATACAACTTCTATTGCATCGGACAATAATATAGAATAGCTCTATCCGAATAGAGCTGCAGATTTTTATATAGCTTTTCTGATGGAACTGACTGATAAAATGGGGAAAGTATAAGAGCTTAAAAAAACAAAAAAAACCGCTGATGTTCAGCGGTTTAATAATCATCGTGGACCTGGAGGGAGTCGAACCCTCGTCCAAACAAGGAAGCCATATGCTTTCTACATGCT
>ERZ838839.267-NODE-267-length-68862-cov-13.013066_pt1 | contig 68862 bp, 69 predicted proteins | sample MGYA00519909_ERZ838839 | MGnify/ENA primary metagenome ERZ838839 (study PRJEB31850, sample SAMEA3708843) | human gut metagenome | biome: human gut; feature: human-associated habitat; material: faeces | place: China | collected 2014 ...
TTTCACATACAATACCATGCCGCCGTCTTCAGCATGGAGGAGCTTCATGGTGGTCCTGCTTCTGTTTATGAAGATGAAGACATCGCCCAGACGGACGTCATGTCCCATCCGGTCGTGAACCACTCCGCAAAGGGAATTGATCCCCTTGCGCATGTCCGTCTTTCCGGGACACAGGAAATAGCGCATGGTATCATTCAGACAGAACATGGCCGCATAATTTGTGTATCAATCCAAATGTCAGTTCAGGGTTTCCATGGCTGTCAAGGTGGATCCTGATTCCGGAAGGAAGCTCTATTGTTACGTCGCCACCCGCGCCTGACGGGAGATTGCCCCTGCGACGCAAATCCAATGGAATGAACGTATCATCGGGAAGCTTGTCCGGATGGCTGGTGTAAGTACGGCTCAGGCCGAATTTCTTCTTCCAATAATGGAAACAGGAGGATGAATAGGCCTCATTCTCACAGAAATCTTTTATGGTCAGGCCACTGGCCTGTTGTCTTTCATAAACAGACAGGAACTCTTCTTTACTCATTATTCGTTTCATGGTCTTTTTATTGGCAAAGTAACGGAAGAGTGGATGGCTTTACAATGTGTACTTTATCGGATGCTTACAAAAAAGGTAAAAACGAGCGGTTTCCCCTTCGTTTTTACCTTTTCCCTATTCGCTTTCCACTCTCAGTTACCGTCCCTTGTACATCGAGTCATAATACTTCTGATAGTCACCGCTGGTCACGTTGTCCATCCATTCCTGGTTGTCCAGATACCAGCGCACCGTCTTTTCTATGCCCTCTTCAAACTGCAGGCTCGGTTCCCAGCCCAGTTCCTTCTGCAACTTCGTAGAGTCGATGGCATAACGCATGTCGTGGCCCAGACGGTCGGTCACGTAGGTAATCAAATTCATGTCTTCACCCTCCTTGCGACCCAGCAGACGGTCCACCGTGTTAATCACCACCTTGATGATGTCAATGTTCTTCCACTCATTGAAACCGCCTATGTTATACGTCTCCGCCGTCTTGCCGTTATGGAAAATCACGTCGATGGCCCGCGCATGATCCTCCACATACAGCCAGTCGCGCACGTTTTCCCCCTTGCCGTACACCGGCAGCGGCTTGCGGTGACGGATGTTGTTGATGAACAGCGGAATCAGCTTCTCCGGGAACTGATACGGCCCGTAGTTGTTCGAACAGTTCGTCACGATGGTCGGCATGCCGTACGTGTCGTGAAACGCCCGCACAAAGTGGTCGCTGCTCGCCTTGCTGGCAGAGTAGGGGCTGTGCGGGTTGTACTTCGTATCCTCGTAGAAGAAATCCTTTCCGTACGCCAGATGATGTTCCGCCGACGAAGCCGTGGTAGTGAACGGCGGCTCGATACCCTCCGGATGCGTCATCTCCAGTGCCCCGTACACCTCGTCGGTAGAGATATGATAGAAACGCTTGCCCTCATACTTCTCCGGCAGACCTTCCCAGTACACCTTGGCCGCCTGCAGCAGCGACAGCGTACCCATCACGTTGGTGCGTGCAAAGGTAAACGGGTCCTTGATGCTGCGGTCCACGTGACTCTCCGCCGCCAGGTGAATGATGCCGTCCACGTGATACAGCTCCATCAGCTCCTGCATCTTCTCATAGTCGCAGATGTCCGCCTTTACGAACACATAGTTCGGCTGGTTCTCAATGTCCTTCAGGTTCGCCAGGTTTCCCGCATACGTCAGCTTGTCCAGGTTGATGATACGGTATTCCGGATACTTGTTCACGAACAGGCGCACCACGTGGCTGCCAATAAATCCGGCACCGCCGGTAATCAGTATGTTGCGTTTGAATGTAGTCATAATGGTAAAGATTTAATACAATGAAACATGATAGTCAAAAGGAGAATCAAAATCCTTCAGTAGCGGATGCTTGGTATCCTTCTCGCTCAGGATAGCGTGTTCCGTAGGAATACGCCAGTCAATACCCAGCGAATTATCCAGAATGCTGATACCACCGTCCGCTTCCGGGTGATAGAAGTTGTCACACTTGTACTGGAAGATGGCCGTTTCACTCAGTACGGCAAAACCGTGTGCAAAACCGCGCGGCACAAAAAACTGGCGATGGTTTTCTTCCGTCAGTTCCACAGCCACATGCTGTCCGTAAGTAGGACTTCCTTTGCGGATGTCTACAGCCACGTCCAGCACGGCACCTTTCACGCAGCGCACCAGTTTACTCTGCGTGTAAGGCGGACGCTGGAAATGCAGTCCACGCATTACTCCGTACGATGACATACTTTCATTGTCCTGCACAAAACTGATTTTGCCCACCTTCTCTTCAAACTCCCGTTGAGAGAACGATTCAAAGAAATAGCCTCTTGCATCCTTAAAAATGCGTGGTTCGATAATCACCACACCCTCTATCGCTGTTTTGATTACTTCCATTTTAATTGTGTATTTACTATTTAATTATTAACTCAGAACATTTTTCATTCTTCATTATTAATTATTCATTAATCCAGGTTTGCTTCCCCGGTACGCTCCACTTCGTCAATCACCTTCAGCAGATATTGGCCATACTGGTTCTTCAACATCGGCTGTGCTTCTTCGCGCAACTTGTCCGCTGTAATCCAGCCTTTGCGATACGCAATACCTTCCAGACATGCCACTTTCAGCCCCTGGCGTTTTTCAATCACTTCAATGTAGGTAGAAGCTTCCGCCAGCGAGTCGTGCGTACCTGTATCCAGCCAGGCAAAGCCACGGCCTAATGTCTGTACTTTCAGTTCCCCATCTTCTAAGAAACGCTGGTTCACTGTAGTAATTTCCAGTTCACCGCGAGCCGACGGCTTGATGCTTTTGGCTACGTCCACCACCTTGTTCGGGTAGAAATACAATCCCACCACTGCATAGTTTGATTTCGGATGCTGCGGTTTTTCTTCAATGGACAGACAGTTACCCTCCTTGTCAAATTCCGCCACTCCGTAACGTTCCGGATCACTCACCCAGTAACCGAATACCGTAGCCTTCTTTTCTTCCTCTGCGGTACGTACCGCTTCGCGTAGCATGGCGCTGAAACCATTCCCATGGAAGATATTGTCACCTAACACCAGGCAGGCTGCATCATTCCCAATGAACTTTTCTCCAATAAGGAAAGCCTGAGCCAGTCCGTCTGGCGACGGCTGTTCCGCATATTCAAAACGTACCCCGAAGTTACTTCCGTCACCTAACAAGCGCTGGAATCCCGGTAAGTCGTATGGAGTAGAGATAATCAAAATTTCGCGGATACCCGCTAACATCAGTACCGAGATAGGGTAGTATATCATCGGTTTGTCAAACACGGGAAGCAATTGCTTGCTCACTCCTTTGGTGATGGGGTAGAGGCGTGTGCCGCTGCCGCCGGCTAAGACTATTCCTTTCATAAATATAAGGATTGTGTATTTATATCAGTCTCTTCTGAAAATATCGCGTGTGTACACTTTATCTTTCACATCATCCAAACATGCATCGTAACGATTGGCAATGATGGCATTACTCTGTTTCTTAAATTCCTCTAAGTTGTTTACCACCTTTGAGCCAAAGAAAGTCGTTCCATTTTCTAATGTAGGTTCATAGATAATAACTGTAGCTCCTTTTGCCTTGATGCGTTTCATTACACCCTGAATGGAACTTTGACGGAAATTGTCACTGTTCGATTTCATGGTCAGGCGGTATACACCAATCACACATTGCTTTTCAGCTTCTGGGCTGAAGTCTCCACGATTGTAATAATCATAATATCCGGCTTTCTTCAGCACCTGGTCGGCGATGAAATCTTTACGTGTACGGTTACTTTCTACAATTGCCTGAATTAAGTTTTCCGGTACATCCTGATAGTTCGCCAAAAGCTGTTTGGTATCTTTTGGCAGACAGTAACCACCATATCCGAATGAAGGATTATTGTAATGTGTACCTATACGTGGGTCCAGGCAGATACCCTGGATAATGGCTTGAGTGTCCAATCCCTTCACTTCTGCATACGTATCCAGTTCATTGAAATAGCTTACGCGTAAAGCCAGATAAGTATTGGCAAATAGTTTTACCGCTTCAGCTTCTTTAAGTCCCATAAACAATATGTCGATGTTTTCCTTGATGGCACCTTCTTGCAGCAAGGCAGCAAATTCTTTTGCTTTTTCCTCCAGGTGTTCTCCAGCAATGGCTTTGATAGCTTCATTTTCCTCATCTCGTCCGTCAATGAACTTCGGGAAGCCTACGATGATACGGCTGGGGTAGAGGTTGTCGTATAGCGCCTTACTTTCACGCAAGAACTCCGGCGAGAACAGCAGATTAAACTTCTTACCCGCTAGGGCCGGTGTGTTACGGAACTTTTCAGCATACTTCACATACAGGCTGCGGCAATAACCCACTGGAATGGTACTCTTGATTACCATTACTGCGTCCGGATTTACTTCCAGCACTAAATCTATTACTTCTTCCACATGGCTTGTGTCGAAGTAATTCTTCACCGGATCATAGTTTGTTGGAGCTGCAATGACTACGAAATCAGCATTTTTGTAAGCAGAAGCCCCGTCCAGCGTAGCTGTCAGGTTCAGTTCCTTTTCTTCTAAATACTTTTCGATATATTCATCCTGAATCGGGCTGATACGATTGTTGATTTTCTCTACCTTTTCAGGAATCACGTCTACTGCAACAACTTGATGATGCTGTGCTAATAGGGTAGCGATAGATAAGCCAACATAACCTGTTCCGGCTACGGCGATATTCAAATTGACCATAAATGACTCTTATTTAATTTGTCTTATGAAATCTGATATAGAATTAATTAGTGATTGAGACGCAGAATCAGAAAGTTTATGTAGGCATTTTATATTATCAGATAAAAGTAATCTTTTTAATTCTTTTTCATCAAAAGCTACATGTACATATCCTAATTCTTTCATTTTTTTTGCTGTTGCCATTTGGTGATCATTTCTATGTTCTCCTAATGCAGCTATTCTTGGGAAAATAATAATTGGTTTTTGCTGTTGCATAGCTGATATAATTGTTCCCATTCCAGCGTGTGCTACAATCATTCTGGCTTTTTTGAATAAGTTATTAAATTCATCTGGAGCTAAAAAATCAATAGTTTTGATATTCTTTGCTTTATATTGACTTTTATAGGTTTGTGCAATGATTTCTTCATTTAAGTTTACTGCAATATCATCTACTATTTGAATGAAACGATCAAATGGTGCTTGTGTACCAATGGTAACGAAAATCATAGTATTTTATGTTTTTATCCAAAAATATTTCCTTTATACATTACATCTTTATCTGTTAAATCAGGCCATTGGGTATATACCCTATTTGCTATTTTTTTTGCAATTCTACCACTTGCAGATAGATGCTCTACGTTAGCTATGGAATCAATCCATATGGTCTTTATTCCACATAGTTTAGCCGCTAATAGACAAACTAATCCTGGGGCAGCTCCAGTTGTAATTACTACATCAGGTTCACTTCGTTTTAATAATCTTATATCTTTTATTAGAGCAGGTAAAATTTTATAAGCATCCCATCTGCTAAAATCTTTAGTTTGATAAAATTTCTTATTTTCTACCATTGTGGCACATTTTATATGGGTGCACATATACTCTACAATAAAGTCCTTCTCTAAAGGGCGTGTTATACGTAATAATTGAATCCAATGCCCGCCGATAGAAGAAACGGCTAAAACTTTCTTAGTTTTTTTCATAATCTATATTTTTATTTGATAAAGCCATATTATTCTTCTACGATGATTTTATCTGCTGTTTTTCTACAAAATTAGGTCGATGTTAATTTGAGTGTATATGACTGATATCAATTTTTTACTTAGTTTTATATGTCCTTTATTCTAACAGATTTTGATATATTTCCTTTAAATGCCCTAATACATAATCAGGTAAATAAGTTCTTACGATATCTTTACTATGATTACCATATATCTTGATTATTTCAGGATTGTTAATAAATATCTTCATAGCATTAATGATTTCTTGTTCATTTCCAGGAGTGACAAGTATGCCATTCTTTTCAGAAACTACTTCTGGAATACCTCCTATAGGAGTAGAAATAATAGGCATACTATAACTCATTGCTTCTAATATTGATATAGGTAAACCTTCATTAAAAGAAGGTAAAATAAATACATCTGCCCAGTTAAGAAGTTCAATCTTTTTCGTTCCACTTACCCATCCTTCAAACTTGACCATATGCTCCAATTGGTTATTCTGTATAAAATCAAGTAGCATTTTCTCATTACTGTTACCACCTATACGGAGTTCTAATTTCCCTTCTAATTCATCTTTTCTTTTTGCTATTCCTCGTAAAATATCAAAAACTCCTTTCCGTTTTCCTATTTCTCCTAAAAAGAGAAAATGTATTTTTCCATCCTTATTTTTGTAGTAAGGAAGTAAGGTCGGTGGCGAAGTAATATTATGTAGCACAATAATTTTATTTTCAGTTATGCCTATAGAGACAAACCAAGATTTCCATGAGTCTGAGAGGACAATTAGCACGTCTGCCGTTTTTAATGTTTTTAATATTTCTGATTTTTTTTTTGTCGAAGCCTCATAATAGAAGTCCTTAAAACGACTTGCATGACAATGCAAGATGAGTTTCTTTTTGAATATTTTACTTAATTTGGAAAGCTTTTTTTTTCTCCAGAAAGAACCGTCTGCAGCAAAATGTAAGTGCACGATTTTAATCTCCTTATCACATAATAATCTAAAAAAAATACGTATATATGAAGTCACGAACCACCATGCTTTTGTGAATAGATTTCCTAGTTTCCAAGTAGGATAATATTGCAAGTCTTCAATATAATGACTCCAATAATCAATAACTGCGGATATACCACCTGGATGATGATGTTTATAATAATTACCAACCATCAGTACTTTTTTACTGATTGCACGAGTGATTAAATATGACTTCATAATATGGGACAAATGGTTTTAGTTAGAAATTGTTTAGGATGTAGAACCGGAATAAAGAATCTAATTTAACTTTCTAAACTGCTATTATTGTTAAGTGTTAGAAGCTTTTCTAGTTGGGAAAGTAGAAATTCTTTTGTAACTCATAAAAAAGATAATTAAAGTCACTATATGATATGAACTCCTAACTCAGATTTTAATTAACTGGTAAATGTAAAATACATTTAGGTTATTTAAAATGTAGGTATTATAATAATATCCATCCTTTGCAAGCCGTTTTATTTTCAATATCTTTATATTGGGGCAATGAGGGGTTAAACCAATGGAGAGGGTCTATGACAATTTTATTGGGATTTGAGTTTAAGAATGCCCCCCACCATGAATATGTGCTGTTGGCAATAATATTATGTTTACAACAGCTCATTAATTGTAGGTCAAAATGATTTCCCCATCCTGAAGTCGGATTTCCGTTTACTAAAATATAATCAATACCTCTAAGGTTTTCTTTTACCCAATCTGTATTATCTGTAAAAACATAAAAAATCGGATTGTTGATCTTAGATTTTATAATTTGTATAGCTTTGTAGTAATATTCTATGGGGCATGTTCCTTGAAAGTCTATTCTTGAAAGATAATCTTTTCCTTTGCGAATATGTATTGCAACACTTTCTTCTGATTTCATTTTAATTGCAAGTTTTGCATTCTGGCTATTTTCCTCAAACTCAGAGAAACGTAATGTCTTTAGTATATCTTCTTTAACATATTCTGCTATTGAAGCATCTTGATATACGCCTATTAGGTATCTATATTTTGATAAAATTTCATTTGCAGGAATCATAGTTGCATTAGGAGCAATCCATACCTTGCTAGAAAACTTTAGATAGTGTCGACGAAATTTGTCAAACCAATTATATCCACCTCCATACTTGAAAATAAGACTATTGGATGCTTGTGTAATCTTTGCGTAAGGAAAAATACGTTCCCAATTTATATCTTCCATTTTCCATTTAGTTGCTTTGTATTTGTTGTCGAGATAGACCTCTTTTCCCTGTTTTTTTAAATAAAGATAGAATGTATATTGTAACATTCTATTTGCTAAACCTGCTGACATTCTTACTATGTATTTCATGTGTGGTAGTTTTAAAGTTGTTTACTTAATTTTATAGCTGCTCCTATAGCTGCATCCATATTATAATATTCCCATTCTGCAAACCTACCTAAAAGGTATAAATTATCTTTTACTAGCACTGATTTTATCTTTTGGATTAAATTTCGAGTCTTAGAAGCCTGAATGGGATAGGTGTATTTAGCGTAATTATGTGCTATATATTTAGGTTTATAGGGAATCTTAGATAAATTATACAAGATTTCTTCTTTATCAATTTCATCAGTGAATTCTATCGTTGCAGACATACTTTTATCAGTACGATTTGATAATGCAAAATTTCCTGTGCAAATAATTCTGTGAGCTTGAAATTCTCGACTTGGCATGTATATCCAGCTAAAAGGATTATTTTCTATTTCACATAACACTGTCGTTGTTCCATGATACTCTAAATTGTTTATTTCATCAATGAACGGTAAAATGTTTACACCTTTTAGTAATGTAGGTAATTCTTTTATGTTTCCACAAAAAATTACTTTATCAAAACATTTATTATTTATTATCCAATGGTCATTCTTCTTTTCAATAGAGTTAATATGGGTATTGTATTTTATATTTAGATTTTGTGCTAATCGATTGGCAATGAATTGTGAGCCTTCTTTTTGTGGATAAAAGAAAGTACTATGAACAAATTCTTTTTCTTCTATATGATTGAAATTGTTATAAATAATTTCTTGTAATGTAGGCATTGGCAGTTTTCCTTCTAACCACGAAAGAGGTACATTCGATAATGCCCTTCTCCAAATTTTCTCGTTGTATGGCTGGAAGTATTCATTGTATAATGTTTCACCAAATCTGCTACGTAGAAAATCTTCAAAATTTTTTGGTGCAGATTTTTCTTCTGAAGCCATAGTGATAAGATCATTGATGAAACTTTTCATCATATTATCGGAGAATTGATATGCATGATTTTCTATGGGGTATTGTATAATTTTACCGTCAGGCATTATAACAACAGAGTTTCTATCAGCTTTTGTAAACTCTTCTTCTTTATTAAAATATTGCCAAAACCAATCCAGAACTTCTTGTTTTTTTGTGTTGAATACATGACCTCCTGTGAGGTGGAATAAATGTCCATTTATTCTATTGCATCTTATCAAACCTCCAGGAGTTTCCTCTTTCTCAAAGATGGTAACACAAAATCTATTTTTTAATATTTGGGCTATAGACATTCCTGATATACCAGCACCTATTATTGCAATATGTTCCATATAGAAATATTTTAGATTAATTGATTTTTATAAATATGTAATTTAATTAGTGCCATATTGAATATACTTCTCACTACAGATGTATGAAATAATATTGAAGGATGAAGCAAAATTAAATTGATTAATAGTAAAGAAGAGCTTATATTTTTTTTATTAATTCCTTTTATTCCTTTGTAAATCATCAAAAGGTGTAACCATTCTCTTAATTCTTTTCTGGTTGTGTATGTAAGATGATGCTTGTCGATATATGATTCTATAAAAGTAGATATCTCTGTGTATAAATTTGCTAACGCTAATATCGAATTGTATTCATTATAGCAAAAATAGTTTATGGCCTTATCGCTAAGCCTCCCATTATAGTATTCTATATATTTTTTTAATTGCTTTCCTATTGAAGGATTTTTATCATGTTTGCTATTTGTAATGCTTCCAATAGCCCTTCTATGATAAATGGCATAAGATGATAGAACTTTAATATAATGATTATCTTTTAAAAGACGTATCCACAGATCAAAATCTTCACGATGTAATGCTTCTTCATTTGTACTATACTTATATTGCTTTAATATATTTGTTTTTATTACAATTCCTGGATGTAATATTTGGGTAGTAAATAATTGGCTAATTTTTAATGAATCACTACTTAATTGTTTAAAGAAGAACCTTTTCCAATAATGTTTCCCTTCATCATCTAACTCATAATCTAATTGGTTTACGACCGATGCGTATGGTGAATCATTGAAAGCTTGTACTGCATTTCTTAACATATCTGGTAAGGCAATATCATCTGCATCCATTCTTGCTATTAATTCTCCATTTGCAAGTTCAATACCTTTATTTAATGTTGCTATAAGCTTGATGTTTTTATCATTTTTTAAGTATCTTATACGAGAATCTTGATAACTTAAAATGATTTTTTCTGAATCATCTATACTTCCGTCATTGATTATTATAAATTCAAAATTTGCATAGGTCTGATCTAAAATACTTTCAATAGCAGTTGGCAAGTATTTTTCTGCATTGTAGACGGGCATGAGAACAGAAATTAGTGGTGAATTATTTTTCATATATCTGTCGGTAATTTCTTATTTCTTTTTATAACTTCCATACTATATATCGCAATAATAATACTCCCATATAAAGGCATACTCATAAATCCTGTAGCTGTCTCCATACCCATTAAACCGATTAGGAAAAAGATTAATGCTCTTTTATTGATATATTTTGCTAATTTGACATAGATGATATAGTATAAGTATATGTAGGCTATTGCACCGATAATACCTCGTTCTGGAAGAATTTTTAGCCATGAACTTTCTGCTCCTAATAAGTCTTCATAGTTTGCATTCTTCATTAAAACAGCAAGAGCTCCTATACCATTTCCGGTTATTGGACTCATTTCAAATAGATGAAGACCAACGGCAAATTGCTGGATACGCATTTCTGCATTACTTCCTCCTCCTTCTTCTGCAATATTACTATCAAATAGAGCTATAAAATTATTAGCAAAATCAGGTAAATATATATTAGCAATAATAACCAAAATAATTAAGGGCGCAATTATCTGAATACGAATTATATCCTTAATGGATACTATGCCCAGCAAGAAAAAACATAAGCCTATTAGAGGTGTTTTTGAATTACATAGTAAAATACCTGCTAAAAATAAAATAATACCAATTGCCAGTCGTTTTTTTTCAATTAGTCTATTTTTAAATTTATTCAAATACATATAATAGAATAATAGAAGTACGCATGCACATCCAAATTCTATGTGAATAGCAAAAAATGAATAGGCACGTACCATCCCAAATCTTTGTTGTAATTCGCCTGTATGTGTTAGGAAGGGGGGGGTATAATACATTTTCCCTTCAATTGCGTCTTGAGGTGAGTTTAAATAGATGTAATCTAATATAAAGTTATCTTTTGAGATTGTTTCAATTAAGGCAACCGTTATAATCAGTACTGCAACAATGAAAATAGTTTTAGAAAATAGTTTTATGTCTTTGATATCTGTAATTGCTTTCTGAAAGAGATAAAGTATGACAAAGTTCTGTATGAAATATTTAATGGTTTTAGTAAAAACATCATTGAAAGGGGCAATGGAAAACAGCATGGAAATACCATACGATATTAGATAAGCAATAAATACTTTTTTGAAGAAAAATTCCTGATGATTTAATTGTTTCTTCTTCTTGGAACTCTTACATAAAAAAATAAAGAGTAATGTAAAATCTACTGCTAAAACTAAGGATAGAGCAGGTGAGGTATATTTTAAACAAACACATTCATTGAATAACAGGCTTAAAGGTAGCCATATAATTGTCATGCGTTTCCAATCTCTAAAGGCAAAATAAAGAATAAAGATAAATATTAACCAATATACTATCATAGTCTTAATTAGAATAAAATCCAATCTTTGTTGATAAGAGGAGAATTTGGAGATATCTTATTCCATATTTTAGGGCAAATTACTATTTTTTTGTTATTTACCGATAAATATTGCCCCCACCAGCTAAAAGTAGAGTTGCTTATAATAAAATTTTTACATTTACTCATTACATACATAGCCTCTGCAGAGTTATTGAATTGATTGCAAAATACAACTGTAAGTCCTTTGAAATTGTAATTCTTTTTTACCCATTCAGTATCATCGGAAAATATATAAAATGTGCAGTTAGGTAGATTTTTTTTAAAATATGTTATTGCTTTTAAATAGTAGTCTTTACCACATACATTGTATTTGTCAAACCAATCAGGATTATGCCTAATTTCGTTGAAAGTCCGAATCGATAGACAAATAGATTGTGTTGATTCTATTTCATTTATAAGGTGTTCTGCGTAACTGCTTAATTGTTTAGGTGTAAATTCATCACGCAATTCTTCTTTTACATTTGAAAAATAACTAGGATCTTCAAACCATCCTTTTATAAGGATATTTTTATCTAAAGATGGTTGGAAATTAAGATTGATGTGATCTTGTATATATATATTTTTCTTTAATAAATTCAAGTGTGTTCTTTCTTTTATTCTATTGAAATACTTATTTCGTTTAGCTGTTTTCTTTAAGAATAGGTATAAAAATAGACTTAGGAATTGTATAAAATTACTCTTTGTCGCATAAAGATAAAATGGAATAGATTTATCGTAAATTTTAAAATCCGTTGTATTGAAATATTTTAATGAATTTTCCCATCCATCTTGGCTCATTCCTTGGGATTCTTTAAGAAAAGACTTAAAGTTAATGATGAGTTTATTGTTTGTTTGTTTCATTAAAGCTCTTGCATAAGCATATTGGAACATCTGATTTCCTAGTCTGCCTCTTATGTCTAAATATATCATATTCGTTTAAATACTTTTCTTTTGTGAGTATTTATTATAATTTTCTTTTAATATTTCAGGTGAAATTTGATCTTCTTTTTTGAAGTATTTTAATTCATGTTGTATCTGTTGTTCTAATGTTAGTCTAAATTTTATAACCTTGGCTGGATTTCCTCCAATTATCGTATATGGTGGATATTCTTTTCCTGGACAGATACTTCCTGCAGCAACAATACTACCTCTTCCTATAATACAGCCTGGAAGCAATGTGACATTAGCTCCTATCCATACGTGCTCATTTATTGTTACATCTTTACTTCTTAAACGTTTTCCCCATTCTTGACTTTCAGGGATATCGTCTTGGGAATCAAATATATGAGTAAAAGTTATAGCTGTGAATTTTTGTCCTATAGAAACATTATTTTTAATAATGAGATGACCCATAGGGCAATTAAGTAGTGAAAGAGAATTAATCCATACATTATTACCAATAAAAATGTTTGTCGAACCGATAATATAATTGGGGTATTCTATACTTGAATTTTCACCAAATTGAGCATATTTGTTTTTATTGAATGAGGTAAATATATTTAGAAGACTTTTAATGCCTTTTTTGTTTACTATAAATAGATTTCGTATTTTTTTTATCATATTACTTTTTGTAAAAAGTGGAAGATATAAAATTTTGTATATTACTTATGACCAATAATATGTAATATAATTTTTTAGAAAGAAGAAGTTTAGTTATCTTCCTTGGCAGTGTATTTTTGCCATATAATTTAAATTCTTGAATCTCTTGTACTGGGATTTGCTTGATGTAATTTATTTGTTTTCTTAATGTTAAACGGGGGGAGGTGTTATATAAACTATGAATAGCTCGCAAAAATTGTGCTTCTGCGCGAATGTTCCAGCTCAATTTGAGGGCTTCGTTGGGTGAATAATATTGTGAGAACACATCATAATTTACTTTCTTCCACAGTTGAAAACACTTGAATTCAGAGGAAAAATCATAATATTTAGATGATAAACGTCCCTCATGACCTACCGGAATGTAATTTATATCTGTACAAAATGATATAAGCTTTATTTCTTTTATATATCTCATTAAAAAGATAGCATCTTCACCCATATTTATGCCAACAGGGAATGATATTCTGCTTTCTTTAATGATTTTGATATTATATAACTTAGCTGTTGGATTAGAGAATGCAAATAAATTGTTATTTAACATATAATCAATAGCAAATTTCTCTTGTAGTGTTATATTCTCTTGGATAATTTCAACATAACGTATGTTAGAAATTATTAATTGAGCATCGTCACATATTAATGCAAACATACTCTCTATGTATTGTGGTAGAACATAATCGTCGCTATCAACGAAGCAACACCAATCGCCTGTCGCTTCATTTAGTCCAAGATTTCTAGCAAAACTGACACCTTTATTCTTTTGATGAAAAACTTTTATTCGTTTATCTTTTTTTGCGTATTGATTACATATATTACCTGAATTGTCTGTACTCCCATCATTGACTAATATTAGTTCGAAATCTTTAAAACTTTGTGCAAGAATACTGTCAATGCATGTACAGAGTTGTCTCTCTATATTGTAGACTGGTACGATAATGGATATTTGAGGCTTAGTTGGCATTTTTAAATCTTTTTGAGTTTATTAGAGTGATAATTTTGTTTCTGAGAAAAATACGTTCACTAATTGTACATCCAAACTTATATATAATTAATGGTACGATAGTAAAACAGTAAATAGAAATAAGAAAAAAAGAACTCCAGTCAGATGAAATCTTATTATGTATTATAAAAGGAATAATGGGGGATAGAACTGTAGTTATGCTAATTGGGATAATAATTTTCTTTAAATATGTATTTATTCTCATGTCAATTAGAGGTAAGACAATACGTATTCGTGCAAATTGAGCTATAATTTCAATAATTATGTGTATAAAGAAAACAGACTCTGGGTTTACTTTGAAGAATTTTAGAAAAATATAGGCTATAGGAACAATTGATAAAAGTATTGTTCCTTCTACTATTTGAAATTTTTTTAATTGCCCTGTTGAGTGTACTGAAACTAAAATAGGGTTGGAAAGCGTGTAGAGTAACCCAATTATTAGCATTAAACGCACAAAATTGTCTGTATGAGGCGGAACAATGTTTAACCAAAGTTCTAATACCGTTTTTGCTTCAAACATTAAAGGCATGAGACATATGAAAAGAATATAAAAAGAAAATTTGGAGCTTTTTATTAGTAGATTATGCATCCTTCCTAAATCTCCTTGGGCATAACTCTTTGTAAGTTGTGGATTAAGAGCCATCTGGAAATTTGTACATAGTTGTTGGGTTGCGCTTTGTACTTGTACAGCTATTCCACGGGCCGCATTTAATGCTGGTCCAAAGAAAATATTTAGTAACATATTAAGACCTTGAGTGAAACCTATGACAGCAAGATTTCCGTTCATAGTCCAGCTAGCAAAAATAAAGATTTCTCGGAATAATTTTTTGTCGTAAATAGGTTTAGTATGTGTTTCAATATAATGCTGACGACTGTAAATTATATAAGCTATTAGATTAAAAACTTGAATGCAAGAGAAAAGTATTGCATATACAATCAGTCTGTCATAGGATAAAAATGTAAGAGAATATACTATAAGAAGTTTAAGAACTGCATCAGTAATAGATATGTATGCAAACACAGACATTTTTTCATGTGCAATAATTGTTGCATTATATGGCACAATTAGAATTGATAATATGGAAGAAAATATAGAGCATTGATAAACCCACATTGCGGCATCTATTCTATATTCTGGAATTTGTAGCTGTGTTAAAATAAACCATAAGCCAAGTGTTTCTCCAATTAAGAAAATAATAAAAGCTAAAATTAGGTGGATGGAGAGGATAGTACCAAATGTTTTTTTTATTATATTTAAATCGTCTATCCCCAAATTGTATGTAATGTATCTGGCAGATGCCCCCCCAAGAGAACTTGTTATGAATCCTAACATAGCAATGACTCCTCCAACAACATTAAATATTCCAAAGTCCTCGATGCCAAGAACTTGCAAGATTACCCGAGAGGAAAATAAGTTGATTCCCATGGTAATTAACATGCGAAGATAAAGTAAAAGTGTATTTTGGGCAATTTTATTATTATTATTATTTGAATTTGGCATAGATTATATTGTTGTTAAGATTGGGATAATAGAATTAAAAAAGGGTGTCTATTTTTTTTAATATACCATCATTCTTTAATCCACCTAATAAGTCTTCAGGAATAAAAAAATTTCTTTGTCCTTTAGTGAAAAAAATACGACTTTTTAGCTTTGTTAAAAGAGTTTGCTTAGAATATTCTTCCTTGTCTCCAATCATTGGAACTAAAGGAAGTTCTTTTATACGAAGTTTATTCTCAAAGGCAAAAAACGGTAATAGTGACTCTGCTAAATATCCCATAAGACGTCTTTCCCTTGTGTAAGGAGATTTCGGGATGATAGAGAAAAGATCAAAAAGAATTTTAAATTCCCATTCGCAAAATTTATCAAATAGTTCTTTTCTACAAATAAACATATTTGCTGGGTTAATATAATTTTGTTGTGTATAGAATTTATTGAAAAGTTGAATATTCTTTTTGTATAAACGGCACATATACAAGTAGAAAATATCAATATCTTCAGGAGTAAGACTTTTAGAATACCAATTTAAAATATTGTTTTTAAGATATATTCTTCTTGGTAGTATTATGTCATAATTCTCCATAATTGAGTCGATATTTTCTTTAGTAAATTCTGTTTTGAAATATCTTCTATAATGGCATAATCCAATATATTCAATATTAGACATATTTTTCCATGCCCAATACTGTGCTGTAAGTTCGCAGAAATAGGGATTTAAGTGACTTATGTTTTCTCCTTTGTTGTCTCCTTGTATGCCAAAATCATTTTCAGATAATGATTTACCTACATGTATTGGAGTATAAATGTCATTGTTGTATACATTGACTTTCTTGTGTAAAGCAACTAATATTTTTATTTTTTCCATGGCCTTTTTGTTTTAAAACTTATAATTTAGAACCTTTTCGATTATAGGTGCCATATCATAATACTTGTATTCTGCTAATCTACCGCCAAATATTACATTAATTTCATTATCTGCCAGCTCCTTGTATTTGGCATAAAGGCTGTCGTTTTTTTTGTCGTTTACAGGGTAGTAAGGCTCCATTCCTTCTCTCCATTCTGTAGAATATTCTTTAGTAATAATTGTTTTGTGGTAGTTGTAAATCTCTTGGCCAAACATCTCGAAATGTTTATGTTCAATTATACGAGTAAAAGGCACCTCTTGATCTGTATAATTCACAACGGCATTCCCTTGGTAGTTTGGTGTATTGTGAATCTCTTCTTCGAACTGTACAGTGCGGTACTCTAATTTCCCGTAACAATAATCAAAATACTCATCTATTTTACCTGTGAATACAATTTGATTAGCTAGGTTCATATAATATGTACGATTAGCAAAGAAATTTACTCCAGTTTTTGTCTCAATGCCGGATAGTAATCCTTCAATTAATTTGTTGTAACCACCGATGGGAATACCCTGATATTTATCGTTAAAGTAGTTGTTGTCAAAAGTTAAACGGAAGGGTAATCGCTTAATAATGAAAGATGGTAGTTCGGAGCATTTTCTACCCCATTGCTTTTCTGTATAGCCTTTAATCAAATATTCATAAATATCATGACCTATTAGCATTTGTGCTTGCTCCTCTAAATTACGAGGTTCAGTAACACCCTCGATTTTCATTTTTGCTAATACCTCGGCTTTCTGCTCTTCAATTTTTTTTATTGCCTCGGATGGTGTCATGACTCCCCACATTTGATAGAAGGTATTCATGTTGAAGGGAAGATTATAAAGTTTTCCTTTATAATTAGCAATGGGCGAGTTTGTGTATCGATTAAATTCAACAATTGAATTAACAAAATCCCATACTTTTTTATTGGACGTATGGAAGATATGTGCTCCATATTTGTGTACATTGATTCCTTCAATATTTTCGCAATAGATATTTCCCCCAAGGTGAGGCCGTTTGTCTATTACTAAGCATTTCTTACCTCGTTTGTGAGCGAGATATGCAAAGGTAGCTCCGAAAAGACCGGAACCAACAATTAGATAGTCGTATGGTTTCATTGATATAAATATCCAATTCTTTTTTTATGGGCGCCATTAGGTACCCGTCTTAAAAAGAGTCTACAAATTAACGATTATTATTTGCTTATGAAACGATTAATTTTTTCACATAATCGAAACAAGAGTTCACAAAACCGAAGGGGTCTTTGCCGTAGCTGGAAAATAACTCTGCTCTTATGCGATGAGGTTTGTTCATTCTACTTTCATTGTCTCCGGTCAGGTACTGGAATACATCTTTTGACCTTTCAAGAGAGAAGCTGGATTCTCTGGGCAGTTCTTCCGCTGCCATGCCGAAATAAATCTTCTTGTCATTGGTCTGGACTAGTTGGCAGAAAGGAGGAAGGGCTTCCAGTGTGTACAGCCCTATAACAGATTTTAATATTCCTGCCACTGTATCTAATTGCTTCTGGTCAAAGTAAATCAGTACCTTATCTACTTTCAATGGCTTTCTGCTCTGAGGTGAACGGGCATAAAACTTGGCGGAATGAATACTGACTTTTTGTTCGTATAGGGATTTTATGACACTCAAAGAGTGTCTGTTGTTCAGCGTGTTAAGCTGAATGCGGTAATTTGCTCGGATGCTTGGGGCAATACTCAAGTAAATGTAGCCTCCTTGTACATAGGCTTTCTGTAACACAGCAGACTTGCCAGCATCGTCAGGTGCTTTCCTATATTCTTCATTCAAATTAGGATCCTGTGGATAGGCGCGTAGGCGGACTAAATCGCTGAAATCAGACTCAGTCAGTTCTGCTTCTGAGTATTCTTCTTCACGGTTTGTCTCTGAACTGAGAAGAGTGTAGATTTCATTTAGCTGTATCGTTCCCTCTTTGCGGTTTTGGATGTATTTATTCCAGCATGCTTCCAGTATGCTTTTGGTATGGGTTTCATTGTAGGGGGATAGTATTTGATAATTCATTTTACTGTATCTTTTTCAGTGTTTTCTTTATTTACTGCGTTGTTTTTCACTATCTTGTAGTTTCCCATGCTTTCTGTGGACTGCTCTTTTGTGGTCAGAACCAAAGGAGCTGGAGTTTCCATGACTCCTGACGGGGTAAACTTGATTTCTGTGTCGCTCCAACTGTTGGTCGGGATTTCTTTGCCGTCGAGTGTCAGTTTTCCTGCCTCGTGGCCTAGGTTCTGACCTACAATCCGGTAGGTGTGGCCATCTGTCAGGGTGTTGCCGGATACTTTTAGGTCTTCTTCGTAGATGCCGTCAATCCAAAGTGAGTCATTCAGCAGGGATTGCAAGTAACTGACGAAGTTGCCATACTCAGACGACGTGATGATGGAATCCAGGTCGGCCGCATATTCTTTGATGAACGACGGAGTGACAAACATGTACACATCCTTGTGTAAGGTCATCTCTGTCTTCGTGCTGCTGGTCTTGATGCAGGGACCGGCCTGGAAAGTAGATTTCTGGCTGCGGCTGTCGGCATAGATGACCATGGCGCTTATGATGGGCATGCCGAACAGGAATTCGCAGACAAAGACGATATTGCCTACTTTGCTGTTGGTGGTATCCGACTCGGAAGAAAGCTTGAGTCCTTCTTGTCCGATAGAGGAAATCATGGCCTGGGCGAAAGCCAGCGAACCGCTGCCTGTGGGGAGCGCTAAAAGTGCACTGAGTAATTCCTTGCTGAAATTGGCTCCAAATGAGGAGGAGGTGTATTTGATGTCTTCCTGCGTACAGTGAATGAAACATCCGCTTCCACCAATCACTTTGGCCAGGGCCTCGTAATTGTAGATGGAGTAGTTTTCGTTGGTTCCCGGACGGGGAGTGTTAGTGATGGCTCTGGTCATGGCGGCAAAAAAGACCGACACTTCATTGAACACGTGGCGACTGCTTTCGTCCATGTTGCTGGAGTCTGTTTCTGTCGTGGCAATCATGATATTACCGGTGGAGTTGAAAATAAAGTTTTTATTTCCTTCTTTCACATGAGAGTCATTGCTTTCACCTCCGGTCAGGTAAGTAAAGTGGGTTGGTGTTTCGTCTTTCAGGTACATGATATAAATTGTTTTAAGTTGTGAATTCTGTTAAAAAACAAACTTCCGAGTACGCTTCGCCGTTACCACTCCCAGACTCTTTCAGTCAGAAATGATAAACGCCACATGCCGATATACAACGAGACAAAATTAATGTTTATTCAAGACATAAACAATCTTTCGGGCGGTTTTATGCCCTCTCAGGGCGCTTTTTTATGGTCTAGCTATATTTAGAGCTCACTGGAAAAAACGCAAGTGCATTTACAGCTAAACGCAAGTACGTTTTATCTGAAACGCAAGTACGTTTTACTTCAAACGCAAGTGCGTTCGGTTCAAAACGCAAGGGCGTTTTCAGAGGCTTTCAGAAGGGATGTGGAAGAGGGAAAACTTGACGGGTTGTCGGGGTTGGCAGGCATTTTTATAAACTGTATGTACGCGGGGTGTGGAAACAAGTCTGTCGTACTTGTTTCCACACCTGTATATAGAAAGTTGGAAAAAACGGTGACAACCCGTCAACCCGTCAAGCGGCGGCCCGGGAAAGGCACGGTTTTTACTTCCAGTCTGTATCTTTCATACGGGGATTTTGAATCTCTTGGGATGATTTAATTCGCTCTAAATCAGTGGTAAGTGAATGGTAAAAATCGCGGAGCAACTCGTCCTGCTTCTGCGGGTCGGCGGCAAGCAGGCGGTGGTACACGGCAAGGATACGGCCGAGAAATGTCAGATCCGTCAGGAGCCCCTTTTAACTTTTTGAAACGTGTGTGCGCTCATCGGCGCCAGCCGGCACAACTCTTGTACGGTGAGGGTACGGCCGTGCGGTAACACCAGGTGGCGCCACGCTTCCAGCATCTGTCCTAATTCGATTAATTTCGCTTGTTTCATAGTCTTTTTGTTTTAAAAAGTAAAATTATAGTAAATTATTGGTTAAAATATTGCACGCATGTGTGCAATGTAAATTTTATATTTCTGCAAACTTATTTTACATTTGTCTGCAAATTTAAGCAAAAGTGTAACATTATGAGCTTAAAAACTGAAAATTTATAAACTTAAACACGGAAAAATGAATGAAATGATGCTCAGCCTTTTTAAAGGCTATGCCGACACGGTGCCCGTGCCGGTGACTTTACAGGAAGTAGTCCGCCTGATCAGGGAGGACAAGGTGCTGGCCGACCACACCGAAAAATACCGGTACTACCGCTCGCTGGGGCAGAAGACGGCTGCCAACCGGGAAAAGGCGGCCTGCCCCTGCTTTGCTGTGGCGGTGCGTTTTGACGGAGGCAAGCGAAGAACCGACATCAGCAGCTGGACGGGCCTTACGATGGTGGACTTTGACCATCTGCCCGAAGGACGGGAGGGGGAGGTGTTCGAAAAAGTGTGTGCCGACCCGCATACCGTGCTGGCTTATACTACCATCAGCGGGCAGGGGGTGAGGGTGGTGTGCCGCTACTGCCTGGACGGGGAGGTGGCCGACAAGGACTGCCTGACGCTGTATACGCTGGTATTCCGGAAGGTAAACGAATATTACCAGATGCTGACGGAGTGCAGCTTTGACCCGGCCTGCAAGAATGCTACGCGGTTGAGCGGACTGGCGCATGATGCGCAGGTGTGCTTCCATCCGGATGCAGAGCCTTTTTCTTTTAGTCCGGTGCAGCTGATGGCGCCGGCTGCTCCACGTACAGGGCGGGTGGAGCGCGTGGTGGCCCGTATCCGCAAGGAACTGGACGAGCAGGGCGTGGTGTATGCCCCGCATCACCACAACGAGTACATCATGCGCATGGGCTATCTGATGAATGAGTTCGGGCTGCCGTTGGAGCAGGCCATCGGCTGGGCGGACGGACGTTTTCCGGAATACGACGGCGACGTGGCGGCCATTTTCCGCTCGTGCTATGCCGATACGGAGGCACACGGCCGGCGGGAGGCGGAACTGTTTCGTGCCAGGAAAGAGAGGAAGGGAGAAGGACGTGCCCAGCTGGCCACGCCCGAGGAGATTGAGCAGTTTCTCGCCACGCAGGCGGAGTTCCGGAAGAACGTGATTACCGGGAAGGAGGAGATGCGTCATCCCGAGGCGGAGGAGTTTGTGGAGCTGACCGACCGCCTGGTGAACTCGCTGTGGAGCCGCATGACCAAGGAGGGGCACACGGTACGCCTGTGCGACGTGCGTTCGGTACTGGAGTCGGAGTTCGTGCCAGAATTCAACCCTTTTACGGAGTATTTCCGCTCGCTGCCCCCGTGGGACGGGGTGACCGACCACATCGGACGGCTGGCGGCCACGGTACACGTGGAGGGCGACGCAGAACTGTTTGACAACTGCTTCCGCAAGTGGCTGGTGGCTACGGTGGCCTCGCTGATGGTGAAGGAGGTAACGAACCACCAGATTTTGGTGTTCGTGGGGCGGCAGGGGTGCTACAAGACGACCTGGCTGGCACGGCTGCTGCCGCCTGAACTGCAGCGGTATTTCTGTGTGCGCTCCAACAGCGGACGGCTGACGAAGGATGATAACCTGGCGCTGTCGGAATTTGCGCTGATTTGTCTGGAGGAGATTGACGAGCTGCGCCTGGGCGACATCAACCAGCTCAAGGCGATGGTGACCCTGCCGGCGGTGAACGAGCGGAGGGCGTACGGCCACTACAAGGAGAACCGTCCGCACATCGCGAGTTTCTGCGGCACGACCAACCAGCCGGAGTTTCTGAACGACCCCACGGGAAGCCGGCGCTGGCTGCCCTTCGCGGTGGAGCGCATAGACGACCCCTACACGCATCCCGTGGATTATGCGGGGGTGTACGGGCAGGCCCTGAAGCTATGGCAGGAGGGGTTTCGCTACTGGTTCGACGAAGAAGAAATCGCGCAGGTGAACGCGCGTAACGAGCGGTTTGAAACCGCCAGTCTGGAAACGGACCTGGTGCTGGCTTCTTTTCGTGTGCCGATGCCCGGCGAGGAATGTATGTTTCTGACGGTGGGAGAGATTCTGCAGCACATCAGCGGGGGCATGAAAAATCCCCTTAGCTCCGTCAAGGTAGGGCTCGCGCTGCGGAAGGCAGGGTTTGAGCAACTGCGCGTGGCGGGGAAAAGGGGATATCGGGTAGTGATGTACACAGGGGAAGAAGTAAACCGCAACCGTCATGCCATGGGGCGGTTTACCGAGGCTGCCGGATGACCGGTCAGCCTCACGGGTTATTGCTGTCCGTATACCTTGGGAGTACCGAAGATTTCTACATCGTTCAGCAATACAGCCAGTTTGGGGAACTTCTGTTCGCGGCTCAGCGTGTTCAGGTAGTCGCATGCCGATTTCGGGGTAACGCCTGCCCGGCATACAAACACGCAAATATCTGCGGTACGACCGATAAGGACGGTATCCGTTACCAAGGGGAGAGGAGCTGTATCTAAGATGACGTAGTCATACTTCTCCTTTAACTGGCGGATGGCATCTTCAAATGCATCTTGACTTACTAGCTCTGTAGAATTAGTGACCAACGCACCTCCCGGCAGAACGTCCAGGTTGGTATGCACGGCAGAAGGCTGCACCAAATCGAGCAGACGGACTTGCTTAGGAGCATTCAGGTAGTCGGTCATTCCCTTGGCGTCAGTTGACAAAGAGAAGTACTGAGGCAGGCCCGGACGGCGCAGGTTCATATCGACCACCACTACTTTCTTTCCTAAGAAGGCCAGGCTGGCAGCCGTATGGCTGGCTACAAAGGTAGTACCTTCCTCACCTTGTGAAGAGGTGAAAAGGATGACTTTATCTGTGGTATCCAGCTGGAAGAGCAATTGGGTACGCAGGCTACGGAAGGCTTCTTCCATGGGACCGTTCTGGTTTTCGCGGACTGCGAGACTGCCTTTCTGATTCTGTGAGTTATGAGGTAAATCAGTCAGTAGTGGCACGTTGGTGAGACTTCTTATATCTGCACATTTCCCCATTTTCCCACTTATGGAATCGCGTAGGAAAATCACTCCAGCGGGAATGCATAAGCCTAAGAAAAGGGCAACTAAGGCTACCATTTTTTTCTTGGGGCTAATCGGAAAATTGTCTGCAAGGGTTTCTTCTACAATGCGGCCGGTGTCGGTGGTAAGTCCTAACGAAAGAATGTTTTCTTCCCGTTGCTGCAGTAATATTAAGTAGAGCCGGCTTTTGATTTCCTGCTGGCGGGCCAGGTTGATGTATTCTCTTTCCTGCTGGGGGGCACTGTTGATGCGGTCGGTAAACTGGCGCATCTGTCGCTCCAGATCATTCTGGGTAATCTGTAGCCCTTTCAGGGTACTGGCTACCGTAGTCTGAATGCTTTTTTGCATCGTTTGGATACCGTCGTTCAGGTTAATTACCGCAGGGTTGGTCTCGGACGAGGTGCGCAGCAGGCGACGGCGTTCTGCCAGCAGACTATTGTATTCATCAATGGCGGTGGTCAGTTTCTCTTCCTTCAGGCCTACGTTAGCTGGAATTACTTCATTGGCATTGGCTGGATTCTGAATATAGTCGCGCAGAAATTCTACCAGACGAATCTGAGTCTGATTTTCGATGCGAAGCTGTTCGTACTTGGCACTTTCTTCTAATAACAGCTTGGCATCGGCACTCAAATCAGTCAGCCCGGATTTCTGCTTGAAGTCGGCAATCTCTGATTCGGTGGTGCTCAATTCCTGGTTCACCACCTCCATGCGTTCGCGGATAAAATCGCTTGTTTGCAGTACGACTTTGCTCTTTTCATCCAGTATATCCTGGTTGTAGCAAACTACCAGGTAGTTGATAAAGTCAATGGCGCGTTGCTTATCGTTGTCCTGCAGGCTGACCTGGGCAATGGTGGTCTTTTTGCCTCCTTCTATGGTTAAACTCTCTTTATAGGCTTTGGCTATTTCTATGGGAGAGTTAATGTGAGTGATTAGTCGGATGTCTCCGTTTTCTTTTTTTCGCATTTCAGTCAGCAGGGAGTCATTTTTCGTGAAACTTAGCACGCCTATAGGGGTAGGAAATACGGCAGGAAGCTTGTCGAATGTCTTTTCGATTTGCTGCTCTTCTTCTTCCTGTACGTATTCAATGTGTGCGGTCAGTTTACCCTCTTTTGTATACGTGGTTTTTACTTTGACACCACTCTCCAATTCTGTGGCTTCTTCCGGTGACAGATATACTTGGATAGGAGAGGTCTTGTAAAGTGGAATATCATAACCTGTGATTCTCTGCTGGGCTGTAGAAATGTATAATCCTAAGTCCGTCACTACCTTTTTGAGGAGGGTACGCGATTGCATAATTTCCAGTTCATTGTCAAAGCTGGAAGAAAAGGAAATGCCGCCAAATCCGGATAACATGCCCAAAGCTCCTCCGGAGAGTCCTCCCAAAGAGCCTTTGGAGTCTTTTTGCTGAATCAGTACGCCGGCAGAGACATTGTACACCGGGGCGGTGTAACGCAGGTATATGAACGCGATAATCAGACAGGCCAGTACGCTGGCGGCAAACCAGTGCCAGTATTTCACGCATTTGTACAGAAGCGTTCGATAATCAATTGTTAATTCTTCTTGCTCATCGTTCATCGGAATATTCTGTTCTTCTTTCATGGAAGTTATGTTTTTTAGTAGGTTATATACGGATTAAACAGTTATCGGAGAATGTTGACCAACAAGCTGGCGATGGATACCAAAATGGAGGTCGCACTGAACCACAGAGAGGTAGTACTGCCGATGTCAGAACTCTTGGCCTTTGCCTTGTTCGGGGTGACATACAAAATGTCGTTCTGGCGCAGGTAGAAATAGGGCGACAGAATCAGGTCGCTCTGCGTTAAATCCAGTTCCTTGATTTCGCGCTTGCCGTTGGCATCTTCCCGAATCAGTTTTACATTGGTACGCATGCCGTACACCGTCATATCGCCTGCCATGGCCAAAGCCTCGAGCACGTTTACCTTTTCGTTGTTAACAGTAAAAGTTCCCGGTTTGGCTACTTCGCCCAATACGGAAATCTTATAGTTGGCCATGCGTACGGTGACGATGGGTGTTTCTTTCAGGTAAGGAGTCAGTTTCTCGCGGATCATATTTTCCGCTTCGGTCTTGGTCAGTCCTTCCACCTTGAGACGGCCCAATACCGGAAAATCAATTTCTCCGTCGTTGTTCACTAAATATTGCTGCAATGAAGGAGTGGTAGTGGTGCTGGAACCTGCCAATGCAGCATTGATTGAAGTCTGCACGGTAAGATTAAAGGGAGCAGAAGCCAGTGCATCGGTGGTGTTCACCGTGATGCTCAGCAAATCCTTGGGCATGATTTTGGCATCGTAGAGCGGAATCTCTTTTCCATAGTTGTTCACCACTTCGGGATTTTGCAGGTAGGGCACTTGCTTGTAAGAGGTACATCCGGCTGTCAGTGTCAGAGCGACTGCCAGAAAGGCGATTTTAGCGAATCTCATATCTTCTTAATCTAACAGTTAGTTTTTCTGTAATAATTTACAAAAGTATGATTTGTTTGGCGATTGTGCAACGTTTCGGGGGTGGTTTTCCCTTTTTTTCGGTGTTTTATGTATGTTTTTACAAGAAAATGTGCGGAAGCAGCGGATTTTCGGGAGGGGGAGCACAGAGGGAAAATACCGGCGGAACTGGGTGGAAAAACGGATGGGATTGTTTGTGTATCCCGCTAAAAATGAGTAAATTTATATCAAATTTTAATCATGGTGCAATATGGATTACATGCAACTGAAAACGGGACCGGGTGCTGCCTCCGGTGAGGAAAAGGAGGGGTTCAGCCTGAAAGCTTACCGTAAATATGAACTGGCCAGCCTGTATTTTCCGCAGGCAGGTAAGAAGGGTGCCCTGCAGGGGCTGGGGCGATGGATCAAGCAGTGTGCGGAACTGGAACAGGCGCTCGAGCGGTCGGGCTACCAGAAAAACCGTAAGTTTTTCCTGAAATCGGAGGTGGAGCTGATTGTGAGGTTCCTGGGAGAGCCGTGAAGAAAATGAAGAATGAAGAATTAAAAATGAAGAATGATTTACAATGGGGAATGAAGAATGGTGAGTTACAAAGTTGATAATTAGAAGTTAAAGACGGGGTGGGGTTTGTTTGGGGCGGATATTTCATTTTTAAGTCTTCAAATTTCTTCATAAGTCTTCGTAAGTCTTCGTATGTCCTCAAATGTCTACACGAGCGGGAGCGGGGAGTGTAACTTTGCCTTTGTAAATGAAGAATGAAGAGTGAATAATGAAGAACAATGGATAATGAAGAACAATGGATAATGAAGAATGAATAATGAATAATTTAGGGATTGGCGCGCGTTTCCTGGATTCTTAATTCATCATTCTTAATTCTTCATTCAAGATTCATGATTCAAGATTCATCATTCTTAATTCTTAATTCTTCATTTTATTATTAATTTTTAATTGATTGACTTATGAAGAAAACAGTGACTTATTCGGTGGTAGGACGCGTGAATCCGGCAAATCGTGAAAGTGGTGAAGTGAAGTATTATGCACAGTCGCAGGCTCGCGGCGAGATGGGCATCCGTGAGATAGCGGAACGTATTCATCAGATGTGTACCGTGACCCGTGCCGACGTGATGGCGGTGCTGACGGCGCTGGAGGACATTGTGTCGGAGGGCTTGCAGGGCGGCGAAATCGTGCGTCTGGGTGAACTGGGCTCGCTGCAGCTGAGCCTGAGCGGGGAAGGTGCCACTACGGAGGATACGTACAGCGATGCGCTGATTGAGAAGGTGCGCGTGTTGTTCCGTCCGGGCACGGTGATGCAGGAGGCCATCAACAACCTGGCTTTCGAAAAAGTGCCGGTGAAGTATAAGAAGGAAGAAGAGGAAGAAGAGGAAGAAGAGGGAGGCCTCGGTGCGTAACCGTAACGAAAGTGTGAAGTGATGACAAGGGTAAAATGGATTGTGGTCAGGGTGCTGAAGTGTATTCTCTGTCTCCTGACCGGAAGAAAACCGGACTGCGATGAGAAAGATTGACATGATTGTGATTCACTGTACAGCAACGAGGGCGGACCGTCCGCTCTCGCCTGCTGAGCTGACGAAGATGCACCGGAAACGGGGTTTCAAGTGCTGCGGGTATCATTATTACGTGCGTACGGACGGGGAAATCTGCACCATGCGTCCGGTGGAACGGGTAGGGGCTCATGCCAGGGGCTATAACGAGCACAGCATCGGCATTGCCTACGAAGGGGGACTGGATGCGCAGGGCCAGCCGGCGGATACGCGCACGGAGCTGCAGAAGCGTTCGCTGCGGATTCTGGTGAGGGTGCTGAAGGCGGATTTTCCGGCCATCACGCAGGTGGTGGGGCACCGCGACCTGAGCCCGGACCGGGACGGCGACGGGGTGGTGGAACCGGAAGAATGGTGCAAGGCGTGTCCTTGCTTTGAAGTGAAACGGGAGCTTTGACTCCCGTTTTTTTTTATTTTCTGAAAAGTTCCGAATGACTGCCTAACCGGACAAGTTTTATCAGGTCAGCATTTTCGTCTATCCAGATTAGCAGAAAGTCACTTTCGATATGACATTCCATATATCCTTTATAGTCTCCAGTCAACCAATGTGGCCTATATTCTTTGGGGAGAGTTCCTGTTTGGCTGAGCAACTTTAAAACAGTTTCTAATGCTGATATTTTCTTAGGCTGATTTTGTATCTTTTTCAAGTCTTTTTTGAATTGACTTGTTTGTTTTAGTGTTTTCATAAAGACTTGACATAATCTTTGAAATTGTCCAGATCAAGTGTTTCAAGCTCTTCACCGGATTCCGCTTCTTTCATAGCATTCAGCGTCTCTTCATTGGGTTGTGAATACATGGCATCCATTAAGGTGCTTTCTACAAAATTGTTAAGACTTCTGTTTGCTTTTTTAGCTTCCCGTTGTAAAACTTCTAACAGGTCTTCACGTAAACGGAAAGAAGTTTGTTTTCTTATGATTGCTTCCATGATGATTTGTATTATATTGTAGTGCAAATGTAGTTAATAATGCGATGATGAGCAAATTTTATAAGGTTATTTAGTTGATTATCTGTAGAAATATACTTGGACAAGAAAAGAAACAAGGACGAGGAAGGAACGCCTTCAACCTGTGAGCTTGTTGCGGAATTGAAATAAAAATGTAACTTTGCAATGATATTCACGTTTCATTAAATGGTGCGATTGAGCATGGAGAACTTATACATCCTTATTGCTGCATTCGTTACGGCTGTGACGCTGGGACGAATGATCATTCCGAACATTCTGATTATTTCATTACGTAAACGCCTGTTTGACGTGCCCGACGAACGGAAGGTGCACAAACGGCCGGTGCCCCGCCTGGGGGGAGTGTCTTTCTTTCCGGTTATCTTGTTTTCTTTGTGCATGTTTTCGGCGCTGCGTCTGCTGATGGGGCACGGGCCGGACGAGTCGAAGGCGGCTCAGCTGGTGTGTGAGTTGTTCTTTTTGGTGAGTGGACTGACGCTGCTGTACATCATCGGTATAGCCGACGACCTGGTGGGGGTGCGCTATCGCCGCAAGTTTCTGGTGCAGGTGGTTTCGGCGGCCATGTTTCCGCTTTCGGGTATCTATATCAATAATTTCTACGGGCTTTTCGGCGTGTTCATGGTGCCTGCAGAGGTGGGTATCCCGCTTACGATGCTGCTGGTGGTGTTTATCACCAATGCTATTAACCTGATTGACGGGATTGACGGACTGGCTTCGGGGCTGAGCATGGTGGCGCTGGTGGTGTTCGGGGTGATGTTCGTTCACTACCAGATGTGGAGCTACGGCATGCTGGCTTTCGTGACGGTGGGGGTGATTATCCCGTTCTTTTCGTACAACGTGTTTGGCAGTGCCTCGATGGGGCGAAAGGTGTTCATGGGGGATACGGGCAGCCTGACGCTGGGCTTTATCCTGAGCTTTTGCGTGATAAGATATTGCATGTATGAGCCGGGGATGCTGCTCACGGTGAAGAGCAGTCCGGTGCTGGTATCGTTCAGTGTGCTGATGGTGCCGTGTCTGGACGTGATACGTGTGGTGCTGCGCCGTGCCCGCAACAGGAAGCCGCTGTTCATGCCCGACCGCTCGCACATTCATCATAAGTTCCTGGCCATGGGTTTTTCGCCGCGCAAGGCACTGGTGACGATTCTGCTGATGTCTGCCTGCTTCGGGGTGTTTACGCTGGTGGGAATCCGTTACCTGAACAATACGTTCGTGTTTGTGGTGGATGTGGTGGTATGGACGCTGCTGAACCTGTGGTTTAACCGGGTAATCAGAATGAAAAACAATTAATAATGAAGAATGAAGAATGAATAATGAAGAATTAAGAATGAAGAATGAAGAATTAAGAATGAATAATTAATAGTGAAAAATGAAGAATGAATAATTAATAGTGAAGGACGGAAGGGGTGACTCTTTCGTCCTTCTTATTTTTAAGTCTGTGGGGCGTATCGTTTGAAAAACTTATGCGATTAAGTTGGAAAGATAAAAGTTTTTATGTTTCTTTGTATAAACTTCATCACAGCGGATTATGGTTAGTACAACAGACATCATTAACAGGCTGAAAATATTCAAAGCCGAATCGGCTTCGAAATATAAAATAAAGTTCATGGGGCTGTTTGGTTCTTATGCGCGTCAGCAGCAAGATGAAAAGAGTGATGTGGATGTTTTTATCTGTCTGCAAGAACCCGACTTTTTCGTGATGGAGCAGATTAAAGAAGAACTTGAAGTTTTGCTCCATTCTTCTATTGATTTAGTGAACTTTAGAGAGTCACTTCGTCCAGCGTTAAAAAAGAATATTCTTAAAGATGCGATTTATATCTAAAGAAATATTGTATTGATTTGTTGGAACTGATTCTGGAAAAAGCAACTCTCGTGATGAGCAGGAATCAGTCAATTACGTGTGCACAGGATTTTCTTACATCGCCAGACAGAATGGAGAAATTCGATGCGGCATGCATGCTGATACAAGTAGTAGGTGAAACGGCCAAGAAAATAGATGACCGTACTTCATCTCTTCTGTTTACGCATTATCCGCAAGTTTATTGGCGAGGAGTGTTTGGTTGCCGAAATATTATTTCGCATGAATATGGCAATGTAGACCCTGTCCAGATATTCGGTATAATCAAAAAATATCTTCCAGAACTGGTGGCATGTGTGAAACAGATTTTGTCAGACGTGGAAGCAGGTAAGCATGACAGTTTATTCTTGTCATAGAATGAATAATTAAGAATGAATAATGAAAAATGAAGAATGAAGAATTAAGAATGAAGAATTAATAATTAATAGTGAAGGACGGGAGGGGTGACTCTTTCGTCCTTTTTATTTTTTAAAGTCTGTGGGGCATATCGTTTGAAAAAATGTGCTGTAATGAGTGTTATTCGTTTGAAAAAATGTATCGAATGTTGGTTTATTCGCTGGAAAAAGTGTAATTTCGTCGTCGGGAAATAAGATTACACCATGCTTAAAAGGAAGATAGAAACATATTTAGCCAACTGGAAACGGTCTGAGGACAGAAAGCCTCTTGTAATAAAAGGTATCCGCCAATGTGGAAAAACATACATTGTTCAGAAATTCGCAAGGGAGAATTATGAAAGTGTGGTCTATATGAATTTTATTCTTGAGCCTGACAATAAGTCTGCTTTTACTGGCAATATAGATGTGGATACCATCATTCTCAACCTCTCTGCTTTGATTCAGGGTAGTCGTTTCATTGAAGGGAAGACTTGTATTATTCTTGACGAAATTCAAGAGTGTAAGGAAGCAAGGACTGCCTTGAAGTCATTTCATATAGACGGGCGTTTCGATGTCATTGCCACAGGTTCTCTTTTGGGGGTAAAAGGCTACGGTCAAAGTAAAAAAAAGAAAGAAGATGTAGGTCAAGATTCTGTTCCGGTCGGATATGAAACCGTGATTGACATGTACCCATTGGATTTTGAAGAGTTTCTATGGGCAAACGGAATCGGTCAGACAGTGATTGATTCTGTAAAATCATGCTTTGAGAACGAAAAGGCTGTGTCTGACGGGATTCATAAGGTCATGATGGAGATGCTGTACAGATATGTGATTGTCGGAGGTTTGCCGGAAGTGGTGAATTGCTTTCTTAAAACCAGGAATATCGAACTGATCTATAAGTTGCAGCGAAATCTTATTGCCGGATACGAAGAAGATATGGTTAAATATGCAGAGGATACAGACAAACCCAATATCCGGGAATGTTTTGAATCTATTCCGAAGCAACTGGCTAAAGAAAATAAGAAATTCCAGTATTCAGTTGTGAAAAAGGGAGGAAGGTCTTCTCAATACATTGGCAGTATTCAATGGCTGGAAGATGCAGGGATTATCCGTAAATGCTATAACACACAGACTACGGAATTGCCGTTAGAGGGGAATGCCATTAAAGACTGTTTCAAAGTGTACACTACCGATATCGGTCTCCTTGTAGCAATGCTCGACTATGGTACTCAGGCGGATATTTTAAAGGGAAATCTTCTAGGATACAAGGGAGCTATCTTTGAGAACCTCATGGCGGATTTTCTGTGTAAGTCCGGTCAGAAACTATACTATTTCCATAAGGACAGCGGGCTTGAACTGGACTTCCTGGTGAGGTTTAAAGGCGAATGTGTTGTCCTTGAAATTAAGGCAAAGTCTGGTAAGGCAAAAAGCCTGACTACGGTTCTTAAAAATAAGGACGTCTATCATGTCAAGAATGCAATCAAGTTGGGGCAATATAATGTAGGACGTGATGGGGATATACTTACCATTCCACTATACATGGGATTTCTTGTTAACGACAAACTTGCAGACGTTATCATTCCTGACGTTGATGTGAGTGCGTTGAATAATGAAGAATGAAGAAAAATGAATAATTAAGAATGAAGAATTAAGAATGAAGAATGAATAATGAAGAACGGGAGGGGTGACTCTTCCGTTTTTTTGTGATTGCTTTCCACTTTTACTTTTTAACTATTACCTTTTAACTCGATACCTTCTTTTGTCTAAAGAAACAGGGAAAAATAAAAAAAGGGAATCTTCCCAGACTCCCAATCTTCATTAACCTTAAATCTAATACCATGAAAAACACAGTGCAAAGGTAAGGGTTTTGTGTTATGCAACATATAAAATCGGCAAAAATGTGCTTTATATTAACACTATTTATACTTTACGGCGTAAATCGGGCGGTTTATGCCGTAATTTTTTCTGTGAGGCGTGGAATTTCCGGTGCCTGGGGACTTGGTGATTCGCCTGAAAGATGTATCTTTGTCCTTAAAACTAAAATGACAGACAGAATGAGAAGACAGTTTGTGAGGTGGGTGTTGTGCCTGTTTCTGTTAGGAAGCGCCGTTGCGTATGCCCAAAGCGGAATGACCGACAGCCAAGTAATAGAATATGTGCAGCAGGCACTTCAGCAGGGCAGGGACCAGCAAACCATTGCGATGGAGCTGCTGGCCAAAGGAGCTACTCAGGAGCAGTTGCTGCGATTGAAATCTCAGTACTCGGGTGCGGCGGCATCGGGTAGTGCGACCCCGGCGGGGGAGAGCGGTGCGCAACTGGATTCCAGTACGCGGACACGGAAAACGGCGGCAACAGGCCGCGAGGAAGAGGCGAAGGGCACGGCGGACGAGGATAAGGGTATCTGGACGGACGACATGCAGCAGAGCATGAAGCAGCGCCACAACCTGACGACGGCACCTGCCGATGAGAACGATGTGTTCGGACGAAATATTTTCAACATTGAACGACTGACATTCCAGCCGAACCAGAATATGGCTACGCCGGAAAACTACCGCCTGGGACCGGGTGACGAGGTAATTATCGACGTGTGGGGCGCGAGCCAGAACACGATGCGCCTGGGTATCTCGCCCGACGGCTATGTGAACATTGATAATGTGGGGCCGGTGTTTCTGAGCAACATGACCATCAAGGAGGCGCGCCAGCTGCTGAAGCAGGAGCTGGGAAAGATTTATGCGGACTCGGGCAATAATATTCAGGTGACACTGGGGAATATCCGTACCATCCAGGTGAACGTGATGGGGGAAGTGATGGCACCGGGCACGTATGCGCTGTCGTCGCTTTCGACGGTATTCCATGCGCTGTACGTGGCGGGCGGGGTGAGCGACATCGGTAGCTTGCGTAACGTGCAGGTGGCCCGCGGCGGCAAGACGTTTGCCCGTCTGGACGTGTATGAGTACATCATGAAGGGGCAGATTCAGGACGACATCCGCCTGCAGGACGGCGACGTGGTGATTGTGCCTACCTACGACGAGCTGGTGAAGATTACGGGTAAGGTGAAGCGCCCGATGTTCTACGAAATGAAGAACGGGGAGTCGGCTGCCACTTTGCTGAAGTATGCCGGCGGTTTTGCTTCGGATGCGTATAAGAAGAGTATCAGGGTGTTACGAAAAGATGGAAAAGAATTTTCCGTAAAAACGGTGAACGATACCGACTACTCTGCGTTTATATTAACAGACGGTGATGTGATTTCGGTCGATTCGATTCTGAACCGCTTCAACAACCGTCTGGAGGTGAAAGGGGCTGTGTATCACCCGGGAGTATTCGAGTTGAGCGGTTCGCTGAACACGGTACGCCAGCTGGTGGAGAAGGCCGACGGACTGTTGGGCGATGCCTTTACGGGACGTGCGGTGCTGTATCGCGAACGGGAAAACCTGACGAAGGAGGTGTTGCCGGTCGACATTCTGGGAATCCTGAACGGTACGTCGCCCGATGTGGCCTTGCAGAAGAATGACATTTTGTATATCCCGAGCATCCACGACTTGCAGGACATGGGGAAGGTGACTATCAGCGGTGAGGTGAACAAGCCGGGCAGCTATACGTATGCCGACCACATGAGTCTGGAGGACCTGGTGATTACGGCGGGCGGACTGAAGGAATCGGCGTCGCTGGTGCGCGTGGATGTGTCGCGGCGTATCCGTGACCCGAAAGGTACGACGGAACCGGACATGATAGGACAGAATTTCTCGTTCGGACTGAAGGATGGTTTCGTGGTGGACGGTGAAGCGGGCTTTGAACTGCAGCCGTACGACCAGGTGTTTGTGCGCCGCAGTCCGAGCTACAACGAGCAGGTGAACGTGACGGTGGACGGCGAGGTGCTGTATCGCGGTGACTATACGCTGAACACGAAGAGTGAACGCCTGAGCAGCCTGATTCAGCGTGCCGGTGGCGTGAGCCGCTATGCGTATGTGCGTGGGGCGAAGTTGCGCCGTGTGGCCAACGAGGAGGAGCTGCGCCGCATGGAGGATGTGGTGAAGATGGTGCGCCGGGAAATAGGTGAGGCCATGGCCAACGCACTGGGACTGAAGGTGGACAGTACGTTTACGGTAGGTATCGACCTGGAAGCGGCACTGGCGAACCCGGGCGGAGACGCCGACCTGGTGCTGCGCGAGGGTGATGTGCTGACGGTGCCGGAATATAACAATACGGTGAAGGTGAACGGAGCGGTGATGATGCCGAACACGGTGTCGTATGCCTCGGGCAAGAGCGTGAAGTATTACCTGAGCCAGGCGGGAGGCTACTCTGCCAACGCCAAGAAGAGCCAGAAGTTCATTATTTATATGAACGGACAGGTGGCCAAGGTGAAGGGTAGTGGTAAGAAACAGATTGAGCCGGGCTGCGAAATCGTGGTGCCGAACAAGACGAAGAAGTTTAACTTTGCGACGGTAATGTCGAATGCGACTTCGTTTGCCTCACTGGCTACGATGCTGGCGTCACTGGCTACGATGATGAAATAACCATTAAATCTATGAGTATATGAATATGAAAATGAGGCTGATTGTCATGAACTTCCTGCAGTTTGCCGTGTGGGGAGCGTATCTTACCTCAATGGGTACGTACCTGGCGGGGGTGGGATTAGGCGGACATATCGGAATTTTTTACGCCATGCAGGGGATTGTGTCCCTGTTCATGCCGGCTGTGTTGGGTATTGTGGCTGACCGCTGGGTTCCGGCGCAACGGTTGCTGGGGCTGAGCCATCTGTTGGCTGCCCTGTTTATGGGTGGTGCGGGCTATTATGCCATGACTACGGGACCGCAGGTGGAGTTTGCACCGCTGTTCTCGTTCTACTCCGTGAGTGTGGCGTTCTACATGCCTACGCTGGCTCTGTCGAACTCGGTGGCCTATACGGCGCTGGACAAGGCCGGGCTGGACACCATCAAGGCGTTTCCGCCGATACGTACGTTCGGGACCATCGGTTTCATCTGTTCCATGTGGCTGGTAGATTTACTGGGATTCCAGTCGAACTACATGCAGTTCTTTACCTGTGCGGCATGGGGCGTGGTGCTGGCCGTATATGCCCAGACGCTGCCGGAATGTCCGGTGAGCCGCGCGCAGGGCGGACAGAAGTCGCTGGTAGAGGCATTGGGACTGAGGGCGTTTCTGCTCTTCAAGAACCGCAAGATGGCGGTGTTCTTCATCTTCTCGATGCTGCTGGGCGTGTCCTTGCAGATTACCAACGGCTTTGCCAATCCGTTTATCACGAGCTTCAGCGCCATTCCGGAATATGCCGATACGTTCGGCGTGCAGCATGCCAACCTGCTGATTTCGCTCTCGCAGATTAGTGAGACGTGCTGTATCCTGCTGATTCCGTTCTTCCTGGGACGCTTCGGTATCAAGAAGGTGATGCTGATTGCCATGGTGGCGTGGGTGTTGCGCTTCGGACTCTTCGGTCTGGGTGACCCGGGCAGCGGGGTGTGGATGTTCGTGCTGTCGATGATTGTGTATGGCGTGGCATTCGACTTCTTCAACGTGTCGGGCTCGCTGTTTGTCGACAAGGAGACGGACCTGTCTATCCGCTCGAGTGCGCAGGGACTGTTCATCATCATGACGAACGGTATCGGAGCCACGGTGGGTACGCTGAGTGCGCAGGCGGTGGTGAACTGCTTTGTGGACTTCAATTCGCAGGCACCGCAGGTGGAAGGCTGGAGCCGGGCGTGGTTCGTGTTTGCGGCCTATGCGCTGGTAGTGGCGGTGACTTTTGCACTGGTATTTAAGTACAAACATAAAGTAGATAACGATTAATGTGAATCTGAAAATGGAAAAGAAAGACGAATTTGTAGAAATGCGGGTCCGTACTATTGACGAGGCCATGAAGGTGGATGAACTGATTGGGCATCTGACATTTAATCAGGTGCTGGACGATGAGGAGAAGATGGATATAATGATGCTGGACGGGCAGAACTTCAAGCTGTTGCTGGAGGAGGTGAATGAACCGCACCGGATGATGCTGGGGGTTATCAACCCCGACGAGGCGGACTTGCTGTACACGGCTGTTAACGACCCGGAGGGTGCGGATGCCACGCTGCCTTATCAGACGGTGCATATTCTGAAGGAGCTGGGTGTTACCGTGGAAAAAGTAGTGGTAAAGGACAAGGTGAAGTTGCTGCACCGTGCGATTGTGACCCTTCGCAAGGAGGACGGCTCGGTGATGGAGATGCAGCTGACACTGTTCGACGCGCTGGTGGTGAGTCAGATAGCCAGAGTTCCGTTCTATGTGAACGCGAAGTTCCTGGAAGACCCCCGGTCGGGCTTTACCAAGTCTGTGCCTAACACGAAGGCGCTGCTGCTGCGGTTGATGCCGCTGAAAGGGCTGGAACGGGAGATGGAGGATGCCATCCGCCACGAGGACTATGAGTATGCGGAGCTGATCAAGCAGGAAATGGCGACCCGCAACAAAGAAGAAGAGGAAGATGAAGATTACGAAGATTTCGAGGATTTAGAAAAAAAATTATAATTATGCACGTGTTTTATACACCGGATATTGCGCAGACCCTGGAGCTGCCGGAAGAGGAAGCGGGCCACTGCCTGCGGGTGCTGCGTCTGGGTGTGGGCGAGGAGATTATGCTGACCGACGGAAAGGGATGCTTTTACCGGGCGGTCATTTCGGCAGCTACGCAGAAACGCTGTGTAGTGAAGGTAGTGGAGAAAACGGAGCAGGAGCCTTTCTGGAAGGGGCATCTGCATCTGGCTCTGGCGCCTACCAAGAACATGGACCGCATGGAATGGCTGGCGGAGAAGGCCACGGAAATCGGTTTCGACGAGCTGACGTTCCTGAACTGCCGTTTCTCGGAACGGAAGGTCATCAAGACGGAACGGGTGGAGAAAATCGTGGTGTCGGCCGTGAAACAGTCGCTCAAGGCACGCAAGCCGGTGGTGAACGAGATGACGGACTTCCGCCGCTTTATGGAACGGGAGTTTACGGGACAGAAGTTCATCGCACACTGCTATGAGGGGGAAAAGCTTCTGCTGCGCGACGTGCTCCGCAAGGACGAGGATGCCGTGGTGCTGATTGGTCCGGAAGGGGATTTCAGTCCAGAGGAAGTGGCGCTGGCTGCAGAAAAGGGCTTTCAGGCAGTGAGTCTGGGCAAGTCGCGCCTGCGTACGGAAACGGCGGCACTGGTGGCTGTACACCTGATGAACCTGACGCACGCGGAGTAAGCTGATGTGTAACTTTTAGATAAAATCATTATGAAAAAGACATGGAAATGGATGGGAAGCCTGGCCTTGGGTATGGCTTTCCTGTTGTCTGCCTGCGGGGAAGACAATGCGTACACGAATGCGTTGCCAAAAGATGCGGCTGCAGTGTTCTCGTTCGACCTGATGGAGATGGCACAGAAGTGTGACCTGAACGACCAGGTGAAGCAGTCGATGGGGCAGATGATGAAATCGAGCCTGAAGGGCAGTGCGGATGCCCTGGTGGACAAGCTGATGGAGAATCCGGAAGAGAGCGGGTTGAAACTGACCGACCGGGTGTACTTCTTTGCAGCTTCTCAGATGGAAATGGGCGGTGTGCTGGTGCGCATGGCCGACAAGGGAAAACTGGAAGATTTGATAAAAATGCTTCAGGAGCAGAACGCGTGTGAAGCACCTGCCGATGGTGACGGTTGCCGCTGGACCGTAGGTGGCGGCGGACTGATGGCCTGGACGGACGATGCGTTTCTGATGCTGGCGGGCGACGGCGGCGACCCGAAGGACTTGCAGCATCAGGCTTCGATGTGGCTGCGCCAGAAAGGAGGGGAGGGCTATTCAGGCACTCCGGAATTCAAGAAATTAGAGGATGCCGACGAGGACGTGGCCATGGTGACTTCGCTGAACGCCATGCCGAAGAGTTACCTGGGCCCGATGACGATGGGGCTGCCGGCTGATTTGAACCTGAATGATTTAAAGATATTTTCTACACTCGATTTCCAGGCTGGAAAGGCTGTGATGGAAGTGGAGACGCTGCTGGAGGGCAAGTTCAAGGATTTGCTGAAGAAGCAGGCGGAGGTGAGCGGCGAACTGGACGGCACGTACCTGAAGGTGTTCCCTGCCAATACGGTGTGCTGGATGGCTGCCAACGTGAACGGTGAAAAGGCGTATGAGTTGTTGCGTGAGAACCCGACGGTGCGTCAGGAGCTGGATAACTCGATGATGCCGCTCGACTTTGAGGCTATCTTCAAAGCAGTGAAGGGTGACGTGGCACTGGCCATGCCGGAAATGTCGTTGAAGCCGGGCTTCATCCTGTATGCCGACGTGAAAAACGGTGATTTCATGCGTACGTTTGAGGACTTGAAACCGATGCTGGCCATGACCAACGGTCAGATGCAGCTGGTGGACAAGGGTGAGAATGCCTATCAGTTTGTGGCTGCCAACGGTGCGGCACTGGGCATGGGCCGCGGACCGGTGTCTTTCTGGCTGGGCGTGAAGGATGACCGTTTCTACCTGACGAATCAGGAGGACCTGATTGGTCGTGAGGTGAAGGGACTGTCGCTGAAAGACTGTGACTGGGCCAAGGACGTGAAGGACAAGCATTTCTACCTGAACGTGAACTTCCAGGCACTGGCTGCCGTACTTCCGCAGATTCCTTACGTAGGTATGCTGGACTACCTGAGCATTGAATCGGATGAACCGACCAAGGCGCGCATAGTACTGCAGATGAAGGACCACAAGGAGAATGTGCTGAAGCAGCTGGTACAGATAGTGAATAATTAATAGTGAATAATTAATAGTGAATAATGAATAATGAAGAATGAAGAATTAATAACGAAGAGCATTCTTCATTCTTCATTATTAATTCTTCATTGAATGAAATGAATAACATGGATTTGACTTGCGGCCATTTTGTAAATCCGTTTACTGATATCGGTTTTAAGATTATCTTCGGGCAGCCTGCCAGCAAGGAATTGCTCATCACACTGCTGAATGAGCTGCTGGCGGGGGAGCATCGCATAGAGAACCTGATTTTTCTGGACAAGGAAAATCATTCGGACAGTATGGCGGATGCAGGGATTATCTATGACTTGTACTGCCTGACCGACACGGGAGAATACATCATCGTGGAGATGCAGAACCGTTTTCATAGTAGTTTCCTGGACCGTACGCTGTTCTACATGTGTCGTGCCATCGGGCGGCAGGTGGAGAATCTGCGTGAGAAGAGGCGGAAGGAACGTGAGTTGCAGACCGGAAAGCCGGAGACGGAGGAGGATTTTCTGCTGAGTGAGCCGATGCAGGAAAATTATGGGTCCAGATACAAGCTTTCGACCGTGTATGGCATTTTCCTGATGAACTTCCGCGAGCCGGGACTGGAAGAGAAGTTCCGCACGGACACCGTGATTGCCGACCGTGAGAGCGGAAAGGTGGTGAATCCTCATTTCCGGCAGATTTTTTTGCAGTTCCCTTATTTTATCAAGGAACTCAAGGATTGTGAAACGCTTTATGACAAACTGATTTATACATTGAAGAATATGCAACATTGGAACCGAATGCCGGACGCGCTGAAGGAGCAGGTGTTCAGTCGTCTGGAAGAACTGGCTGCCGTGGCCAATCTTTCATTGGAAGACCGCATCGCTTACGACAAGGCGCTGGACCGTTACCGTGTGAGTCGCATCGTGGAAGAGGATGCCCGTGAAGCCGGATGGAAGGAAGGACTCGCGGAAGGACAAGCCAAAGAGAAAGTTGCCATTGCGCGTAATCTGAAATCACTGGGCTTGAGTACTGCTCAGATAGCCCAGGCTACCGGATTGACGGAAGAGGAAGTGGAATCGACAGTTAATAATTAATAGTGAATAATGAATAATGAAGAATTAATAACGAAGAGCATTCTTCATTCTTCATTATTAATTCTTCATTGAATAAAATGAACACAATAGAATTACAGCAGACCCTGCCGGAGGTATTCGCCGGACGCGACGGAATCGTGTCGGACGTATGGCACCGGCAGGTGGCTTTTCAGAAAGGAAAGATGTATCTGATTGAAGCGGCGTCGGGCACGGGCAAGTCGTCGCTTTGCAGTTTTATTTACGGGTACCGTACGGACTACCAGGGGATTATCACCTTCGACGGGGAGAACGTGCGGAAGCTCACGGTGAAGCAGTGGACCGACATCCGCAAGCGGTCGCTGGGCATGCTGTTTCAGGAACTCCGCCTGTTCGGAGAACTGACAGCGTGGGAGAACGTGCAGCTGAAGAACGGGCTGACGGGCTTCTGCCGCAAGCAGCAGGTGAAGGACTGGTTTGAACAGCTGGGCATCGCCGAGAAGTGGGACGTGAAGGCGGCTAGGATGTCGTACGGGCAGCAGCAGCGCGTGGCTTTCGTGCGGATGCTGTGTCAGCCGGCCGACTTTTTCTTCCTGGATGAGCCGGTGAGCCACCTGGACGACGGCAACGGGCAGATTATGGCGCGTATCCTGAAGGAGGAAGCGACTCGTCAGGGTGCGGGAGTGATTTTGACGTCCATCGGCAAGCACCTGCCGCTGGAGTATGACAGGGTGCTGAGTTTGTAAGGTATTAACACGAAGACGGATATGATCTGGAAATTATTGAGGCAGCACATCAGTGTGGCGCAGCTGGCAGGATTCTTCCTGGCCAACTTGTGCGGTATGGTGATTGTGCTGTTGGGCATACAGTTTTACAAGGACGTGTTGCCGGTGTTTACGCAGGGCGACAGTTTCATGAAGAAGGACTACGTGATTGTGAGCAAGCAGGTGAGTACGCTGGGCAGCCTGGTGGGCAAGGGAGGTACGTTCTCGCGTGCCGACATAGCCGACATGGAGTCGCAGCCGTTTGCCAAGCGGACGGGAGCGTTCACTCCGGCACAGTTTCAGGTGTCGGCCGGCATGGGTATGGCGGGCATGCAGCTCTCTACGGCGATGTTCTTTGAGTCGGTGCCCGACGAGTTTGTAGACGTGCGGCTGGAGGGCTGGACGTATCGCGAGGGGCAGACGGAAATCCCTATCATCATTCCGCGCAACTACCTTAACCTGTATAACTTCGGCTTTGCACAGAGTCGCAACCTGCCGCAGCTCTCGGAGGGCGTGATGGGGATGATGACGCTGGATGTGCGGCTGAGCGGACGGGGACGGACGGAGCGCATGAAGGGGCGCATTGTGGGTTTCTCCAACCGGCTGAACACGATTCTGGTGCCGCAGGCGTTCATGGAATGGGCCAACGCCACATTGGGTGACGGCGGGCAAACGGCTCCCTCACGACTGATTGTGGAGGTGGACAATCCGGCGGACGACCGCATCGCGAAGTATTTCAAGCAGAAAGGCTATGAGACGGAAGGCGACAAGCTGGATGCGGGAAAGACAACGTGGTTCCTGAAGATGGTGGTGGGCATCGTGCTCACGGTGGGCCTGATTATCAGTGTGCTGTCGTTCTACCTGCTGATGCTGAGCATCTACCTGTTGTTGCAGAAGAACACGAAGAAGTTGGAGAACCTGCTGATGATTGGGTTCAGTCCGGCGGCGGTGGCGCGTCCGTATCAGGCACTCACGGTGGTGCTGAATGCAGCGGTGGCAGCCATGGGCGTACTGCTGGTGTGGATGGCACGTGATGCGTATCTGGACATGCTGCAGCGGATGGTACCCGATTTTCAGGCAGGCAGTCTGCTGCCGACGCTGTTGACGGCCGGGGGACTTTTCCTGCTGGTATCGGTACTGAATGTGCTGGCCGTGCGGCGGAAAGTGGAATCTATCTGGAGAAAGAAATAGCATAAGCATTAATATATTATCTGTAAAACCAAATGAAAATGAAGAAACTAAAGAACGTATGGCTCTTTTTGAGCTTTATCCTGATGGTGGCCGGAATGGCAAGTTGTAGCACGGAAGACCCGACGGGGGTGGAAGTGTCGAGAGATGACATTATCGGTACATGGAAGGTGACGGCGAACAGCTGGAGTAATTCGGAGGAGGAATCTGGTATAAATGATCATGTAGGGCAGCCTTTATCTTTACAGAGTAATGGTACAGCTGTTTTTCAGGGGTTCCGATATAGCTGGGTGTTGGACGAAAAAAACGGTATACTGACTCTGTCGGGTTCTGCTGAGATGGAGGTTAAGATAACCATTCTTTCTTTAGTAGGTGACGAAGTTAAGGTCGTTTACAGTTATAAGGATAAGTTTCATGGATACGTTGCAGAAGGTGATTACACCTTCAAGCGCGTATAACCAGACATATTAATATGAAGAAGAGCCACAGTAATGTGGCTTTTTTTGTATATGTGTGACCGCACACACGCACAATATCCTGTAAATATTTGTTTAGATATTTCGTCTCTGTGTAAACAAGTGTAAAACCATTTGTCCCATATCTCTTGATTTATGTCTATTATTAGGGGAATCAGTCTAAAAAATGTTACATGGAGTTACATATATGAGAGTTTATTCAGTAAATTTGCGTTACAGAAATGGTCAAACTTTAAACAAATACCCGGGACGTTTGTTTAAGAGGTAAGAACCATGGATGATTCATTCTTTTAAATTAAAATAATTGCTTATGTCAAAAATCGTTGGACACATTTCGCAGGTAATCGGTCCGGTGGTCGATGTGTACTTCAAGTTTGAAGGAGGACAAGACGTGGAACACGCCTTGCCGAAAATCCACGATGCCATGACGATTGCCCGTAACGACGGGCGTACGCTGGTGATTGAAGTGCAGCAGCATATCGGTGAAGACACGGTACGCTGCGTGGCCATGGACAGTACGGACGGGTTGAAGCGCGGAATGGAAGTCGTTCCTACGGGGCATCCGATTTCGATGCCTATCGGAAACCAGATCAAGGGCCGTGTGATGAATGTGGTAGGTGATACCATTGACGGTATGAAAGAACTGGACAAGACGGACGGATTTCCTATTCACCGTGAACCTCCGAAATTCGAAGACCTGGCCACTACCCAGGAAGTATTGTTTACCGGTATCAAGGTCATCGACCTGCTGGAACCTTACCTGAAGGGTGGTAAAATCGGTCTGTTTGGTGGGGCGGGTGTTGGAAAAACCGTGCTCATCAAAGAGTTAATCAATAACATTGCCAAGAAACACAATGGTTTCTCCGTGTTTGCAGGAGTGGGTGAGCGTACCCGTGAAGGTAACGACCTGCTGAGAGAAATGATTGAATCAGGCGTAATCCGCTACGGTGACGAATTCCTCAAGAGCATGGAGGAAGGAAACTGGGACCTTTCGAAGGTGGATTACAACGAAGTGGAAAAATCGCAGGTAGCCATGGTGTTCGGACAGATGAACGAGCCTCCCGGTGCCCGTCAGTCAGTAGCCTTGTCGGGTCTGACACTGGCCGAATCGTTCCGTGACCGCCAGACGGGCGACAACAGTCCGCGCGATATCCTGTTCTTTATCGACAACATCTTCCGTTTTACGCAGGCAGGTTCTGAGGTTTCGGCCTTGCTGGGACGTATGCCTTCGGCAGTAGGTTACCAGCCGACACTGGCTACGGAAATGGGACAGATGCAGGAACGTATCACTTCTACAAAGAACGGCTCCATTACTTCCGTGCAGGCGGTGTACGTGCCGGCCGATGACTTGACCGACCCTGCTCCGGCTACTACCTTTACGCACTTGGATGCCACTACGGTGTTGAGCCGTAAGATTACCGAGCTGGGTATCTATCCGGCTGTAGACCCGCTGGATTCTACGTCGCGTATCCTCGACCCGCTGATTGTGGGCAAGGAGCACTACGAAACGGCTCAGCGCGTGAAACAGATTCTGCAGCGCAACAAGGAGCTTCAGGATATTATCTCTATCTTAGGTATGGATGAACTTTCGGACGAAGACCGTCTGACGGTGAACCGTGCCCGCCGCGTGCAGCGATTCCTTTCGCAGCCGTTTGCCGTGGCCGAGCAGTTTACGGGCGTGCCGGGCGTGATGGTTTCCATAGAAGACACCATCAAGGGATTCAAGATGATTCTGGACGGCGAGGTAGACTATCTGCCTGAACAGGCTTTCCTGAACGTGGGTACCATTGAGGACGCCATCGAGAAGGGTAAGAAGCTGATGGAAGCGGCTAAGAGTTAATAAGTAAAAGTTAAAAGTTAAAAGCTGATAGCTTAATATGAAAGAACTTCATCTGGTTATCGTTTCACCCGAAAAGCTGGTTTACGAAGGAAAAGTGAGCCAGGCTACCTTTCCGGGAAGCGCAGGAAAATTTCAGGTCATGGCCGACCATGCCCCGATTATTTCCACGCTCTCGGCCGGGGAAGTGAAATACGTGGCCGGACAGGAAACGCAATCCCTGCAAATCAAGGGGGGATTCGTGGAAGTCAAGGAGAATCAGATTTCAGTCTGTGTGGAACTCTGAGAGGAGCGAAGCAGGCGATGAACCGAATATGTTTTTGGCGGCTTTCCGGATGAAAAACCGCACGATACTATGTTTTTGTTGACCGTTAAGAAGAAATTTATAAAAGAACTGACCGTGATTGGAATTGTGCTGACGACGCTCGTCGCCGTGGTATATCATCTGTTCATTCCCGACAGGTATTTCCTGTGGTTTCCGGCCATTCCGATATTCTTCTATCTTTTCGGCCTGTTTTACATAGAAATGTTCGCGTTCAACTATCGCGTGGGGCTGGAACGGATTGCGATGACGTATCTGGTGTGCAAGGTACTGAAATTCATAATCAGTGCCATGCTGCTGATGTTCTACGGATTTGTGATAGGACATGAAGTGGTGGCGTTCATGCTGACCTTCATCTTCTTCTACTTTGCGTTTCTGATATTCGAAACCCGTTTTTTCCTTCTTTTTGAAGCGAAACTCAAACTAAGAAAAAAAGCTAATGATGAAAAAAATACGGTACATAATCATCACGCTGTTACTGCTGATGGCGGTTCCGGCTGCGCTGACGAAGGCACAGGCCGCTGAGGGTGACATCGACGTGAACGAACTGGTGTTCGGACACATTGGCGATGCCTACCAGTGGCACATTGCGAAGTTCGGCGATACGGAGGTAAGCATTCCGCTGCCGGTGATCGTGAAAAGCAGTACGGGCTGGCATGTGTTCTCGTCTGCCCGGCTGGAGGAAGGTCCTTACGAGGGGCTGTACGTGGCCGAGGGTGGTGCCTACGACGGCAAAATAGTGGAACGCAATGCGGCCGGCGAGGAGGTGCGTCCGCTGGACATCTCCATCACGAAGAATGTGCTGGGCTTGTTTATCAACAGTGCGGTGCTGCTGGTCATCCTGATGAGCTGTGTGCGCTGGTACAAGAAACATCCGCTGGAAGACGGGGCACCCAAGGGAGGGGTCGGCATGATGGAAGTGACCGTGCTGGCCATCTACGATGACGTGATTAAGGGCTGCATCGGCGAGAATTACCGCCGCTACGCGCCTTATCTGCTTACGGCGTTCTTCTTCGTGCTGGTGAACAACCTGATGGGGCTGATTCCTATCTTCCCCGGAGGTGCGAACGTGACGGGTAACATCGCTATTACGCTGGTGCTGGCTTTGTGTACGTTCGTGCTGACCAACGTGTATGGTACGAAGGCTTACTGGAAGGAAATCTTCTGGCCCGACGTGCCTACGTGGTTGAAGGTGCCGATTCCGATGATGCCGCTGATTGAATTCTTCGGTATCTTTACCAAACCGTTTGCACTGATGATCCGTTTGTTTGCCAACATCATGGCAGGACATGCGGCCGTGCTCAGTCTGGTGGCCATTATCTTCATCACGGTGAAGTCGGGTCCGGTTATCAACGGCTCGATGACGGTGGTGTCGGTGGCATTCAGCATTTTCATGAATGCGCTGGAAATTCTGGTGGCATTCATCCAGGCATACGTCTTCACGATGCTGTCGGCCGTGTTTATCGGTCTGTCGCAGGTGAAGGAACATGCCGAAAAATAATTGATTCAAAGAAAATTAAAGTATAACCTTTTAAAACAAGAAAATTATGTTATTGTCAGTTTTATTGCAGGCAGCTGCAGGTGTAGGTATTAGTAAGTTAGGCGCCGCTATCGGTGCAGGTCTTGCAGTGTTGGGTGCCGGTATCGGTATCGGTAAGATTGGTGGTTCGGCCATGGAAGGAATGGCACGCCAGCCGGAAGCTTCAGGCGACTTGCGTATGAACATGATTATCGCTGCCGCTCTGGTAGAAGGTGTGGCACTGATTGCCATCGTGGTTTGTTTGTTGACTTTGTTCTTGTAAAAAATAAAACGATAAGTTATGGGATTATTAACTCCGGATCCGGGGCTGCTGTTCTGGATGGTCATCACCTTCGGAGTCGTGTTCTTCATCTTGGCGAAATACGGCTTCCCGGTGATTCTGAAGACAGTGGAGGACCGGAAAGCATACATTGACAATTCGCTCAAGGCGGCGCGTGAGGCCAACGAACAGCTGGCCAACGTGAAGGTGGAGGGTGAGAAAATCCTGGCACAGGCACGCGAAGAACAGCACCGCATTCTGAGTGAGGCTGCTGCTACGCGCGACCGCATCATCAAGGACGCTCAGGAGAAGGCCTTCGCCGAAGGCAACCGCCTGATGGAGGAGATGAAGAAGCAGATTGAAACGGAAAAGGAAAGTGCCATCCGTGACATCCGCCGCCAGGTAGCCGTGTTGTCAGTGGGCATTGCAGAGAAGATTCTGCGCAACAAGCTGGCCGATGAAAAGGAACAGGCTGCGCTGATTGACCGTCTGCTGGATGAAATGATTGAAACTTCTAAAAAATAACGTGTCATGAATACAGGAGTCGTTTCAAGACGTTTCGCGAAGGCACTGCTGGCATACGCGAAGGGTGAAGGGCTGGAAGACAAGGTGTACAAGGAGGTGAAGACACTGGCAGCACACTTTGCCGAAGTGCCCGGCCTGCGGCGTGCCGTGGAAAATCCGGTGCTGGAGAGAAGCAAGAAGCTGGAGCTGCTTTGCGAGGCTTCGGGTGGAAAGGACGTGAGCCAGGTGATGACGCGTTTTCTCAGCCTGGTGCTGGAAGACAGAAGGGAGAAGTTCTTGCAGTTCATGATGTGGTCGTACATCGACCTGTATCAGGAAGACAAGCACATCCTCATCGGAAAGCTTACCACTGCCGTCAGTTCGCCCAAGCTCGTGGCACACTTGCAGAAACTGGCTTCCGAGAAGACGCACGGTGAGGTAATCCTGGAAGAGAAGGTGGACAAAAGCCTGATCGGAGGATACATCATCGAACTGGGTGGCTTCCGCCTGGACTCCAGTGTGGCGAACCAGTTGAAGCGCGTGAAACAGCAGTTTATCGCGAAAAACAGGAGAATAGTGTAAACAATGAATAATGAAGAATGAAGAATGAATAATGAAAAACGATTCCTATTATTCACTGTTCATTTTTAATTGTTCATTATTAATTATTAATTAAAAAGAATTATGCCAGAAAATACAATAAAACCCAGCGAAGTTTCAGAGGTGTTGCTCCAACAGTTGAAGGGGATTGACAACTCGCTGAAATTCGACGAAGTGGGTACCGTGCTTCAGGTGAGCGACGGTGTGGCCCGTATTTACGGTTTGCGTAATGCGGAAGCCAACGAGTTGCTGCAGTTTGAAAACGGTATCATGGGAACGGTGATGAATCTGGAGGAGGACAACGTGGGAGCGGTGCTCCTGGGTCCGACCGACCAGATTAAGGAGGGGATGATTGTGAAGCGTACCAAGCACATTGCTTCCATCAACGTGGGAGAATCGATGCTGGGACGTGTAATCGACCCTCTGGGTGTGCCCTTGGACGGGCGCGGCGAAATTGGCGGAGAGCTGTGCGAGATGCCGCTGGAGCGTAAGGCACCGGGGGTTATCTTCCGTCAGCCGGTAACGGAACCGCTGCAGACGGGACTGAAGGCTATCGATGCCATGATTCCTATCGGCCGCGGACAGCGTGAGTTGATTATCGGCGACCGTCAGACAGGTAAGACGGCCATCGCCATCGATACCATCATCAACCAGCGTGCCAACTACGAGGCAGGAAATCCGGTGTACTGTATCTACGTGGCCATCGGTCAGAAAGGTTCTACCGTGGCCAGCATCGTGAATGCACTGCGTGAGAAGGGTGCGATGGACTATACCATCGTGGTGGCTGCTACGGCTTCCGACCCGGCTGCCATGCAGTATTTCGCTCCGTTTGCCGGAGCTGCCATCGGCGAGTACTTCCGTGATACCGGCCGTCATGCACTGGTGGTGTACGATGACTTGTCAAAACAGGCTGTGGCCTACCGTGAGGTATCACTGATTCTGCGTCGTCCGTCAGGACGTGAGGCTTATCCGGGTGATATCTTCTACCTGCACTCTCGTCTGCTGGAACGTGCGGCGAAGATTATCAACCAGCAGGAAGTGGCCGAACAGATGAACGACCTGCCAGCCAGCCTGAAGGGTAAGGTAAAGGCCGGAGGTTCACTGACCGCCCTGCCGATTATCGAAACACAGGCCGGCGACGTGTCTGCCTACATTCCGACCAACGTGATTTCCATTACCGACGGTCAGATCTTCCTGGAAACCGACTTGTTCAACCAGGGCTTCCGTCCGGCTATCAACGTGGGTATCTCTGTATCGCGTGTAGGTGGTAGCGCCCAGATAAAGAGTATGAAGAAAGTGGCCGGTACGCTGAAGATTGACCAGGCACAGTATCGTGAACTGGAGGCCTTCTCGAAGTTCAGCAGCGACATGGACTCTGTGACTGCCATGGCTATCGACCGTGGACGTAAGAACAACCAGCTGCTGATTCAGCCGCAGTACTCACCGATGCCGGTAGGCGAACAGGTGGCCATTCTGTACTGTGGTACGCACGGACTGATGCGCGACATTCCTATTTCGAAGGTACGTGCCTTCCAGGATGCGTTCTTGACTTACCTGCGTGCCAACCATCAGAAGGATGTGCTCGACGTGCTGGCTTCCGGAAAGATTACCGACGAAATTACGTCGCTCATTGAAAAACTGGCCGCAGACGCAGCCGAACAATTTAAAGCATAAATCCCATGGCATCACTGAAAGAAGTTAAAGGAAGAATCAACTCAATCCACGGCACGCTGAAGATTACTTCGGCGATGAAGATGGTGGCGTCTTCCAAGCTGCACAAGGCGCAGGAGGCCATTGAAAATATGCTTCCCTACGAACGCCGGTTGCACCGCATGCTCAGTAATTTCCTGGGCGCGGAGCTGAGCGTGGAATCGCCTTTTGCAGTGAAACGTGAAGTGAAGAAAGTGGCCGTGGTGGTGTTTGCCTCCAACAGCAGTCTGTGCGGCGGATTCAATGCCAATGTAATTCGTCACCTGAACGAGGTGGTGGCAGAGTATGAGCCGAAGGTGGGCCGTGAGAACATCCTGATTTATCCGGTGGGCCGTAAGGTGGCCGATGCGGTGAAGAAGATGGAGGGGCTGACGGCAGCCGGCGATTATCAGCACATGAGCGGAAAACCGAACTATCAGGAGGCGGCTGACCTGGCTGCCGAGCTGATGACGCGGTTTGCCAGCGGTGAGATTCAGCAGGTGGAGCTGCTCTACAACCACTTCAAGTCGACCTCTACGCAGGTACTGACGCGGGAGACTTATCTGCCGCTGGCACTGGCTGCGGAACATGACACCGGGGCAGGAGAAGAGGTACCGGAGGTCATGCAGTCGGACTACATCATTGAACCGTCGCCGGAGCAGGTGATGGAGGAGTTGCTGCCCAAGGTGCTCCGCATGAAGATGTACACCGTGCTGCTTGACTCTACGGCTTCGGAACATGCCGCGCGCACCATGGCTATGCAGATTGCCACGGACAATGCAAACGACCTGATTCAGGAACTGACCTTGATTTACAACAAGAGCCGCCAGCAGGCGATTACCAACGAGTTGCTGGACATCGTGGGCGGCAGCATGAGCTGACCCCACGGGCGGAACTCTTGTGTTCATTGCATAAAAAAACGTATCGCTGTCTCATGGCAGGATACGTTTTTTTTTGAACGAATAAACTAAAAAATTAATTATCTTAAAAAAGAAAACATGAAATTCTTTGGTGATTTATTTCTATAACAAGCTGATTTCGTGTTTTGTTCGCTTTATCTGTCGGTTTTTCTTTACTGATTTTTTAATAACTGTAAAAGCATACAGCCGCACCGTCGAGCAGGCATTCCATTCGTCCTTCTCCCAGGCGGATATTGTCCATGTAGGAGTAGTCACCTCCGCCGTAGTTCAACCGGATGCTGGTGTAGAAAGCGTCGTACCAGTCCCACGTAAAGGTGTAGGTATATTCCTCCCAACGTCCGCGGGCATCCTGAATGCGGATAAAGTCTTCACCCGTTCCGTTGGCATAGAAGCGCAGCACCTGGAAGTGGTGCAAGCCGTAGTCGTCGTACCAGTCGTCCTGCCAGTCGTAGCTGCAGAGATACGCTGTGCGTTCACGATATTCCAGGGTGTTGTTCCCTAATTCCATTTCCACGTTACACGACGGGAAGGCGAGTGTCAGTGCGACCAGCATCGCCATATACATGAATTTTCTTACCCTTGTTCTCATAACTCTTTGTGTGTTTGTTTTCCTCTATGTGACAAAGGTATCCGGAAAAAATCATACAAACGAATGATTTTTCCTATTCCTGCGGGGGAATTTCCCTATCAGAGGTAGGGAAATGCATCGGCCTGCGGGGTGGCAGATGGTGTATCGCCTTTGCGGCTGGTCGGGAATGCCGGTGCATTTAATGCAAAACGTCCTTGCGTTCGGATTGAAACACAAGGACGTTATATGGAAAACTCTTTTACGTTTTACATGAAACGCAAGGACGTTTTTTCAGGATTTCTGGAGAAGTACCGTCAGCGCGTCGCGCCAGTCTTCACCGTTATGCGGGCAGTAGGTCTGGAAACCCAGCTGGCGTGCTGCCTGTACGTTGCCAGCCCCGTCGTCAATGAAGAGCGATTCTGACGGAAGAATGTCGGCATCGGCTATCAGGAAGTCAAAAATCTGCCGGTCGGGCTTGGTCACTCCAATCTGGTAGGAGAGGTACAGCTTGTCAAAATAGTCGCTGAGCGGTTTCCCCTTTGACGAGAATGCCGGACTGCAGGCCCAGTCCATCACGTAAGGATTGGTGTTGCTCAGCACGAAAAGCTTGTAGCGCTTGCGCAGCTCCTTCAGGCAGTCGAGCAGACGTTCGTCCAGTCCGGTGAAGTAGCCCAGCCATGCCTGGCGCGTCTCCTCCCAATTAGGAGTACGTCCGCCGCACAACTGTCCCAGTTTCACCTGGAACTCATCGGGCGTAATTTTTCCTTCTTCCAGTTCCTGGAAAATCCCCGTCTGGTGATATTTGTCCAGGCGCTGGTCGGCATCGGCCACCCCTAACTGGCGGAACGCTTCCACCGCCTGTTCGCGGCTGATAGGGGCGATGACCCCTCCGAAATCAAAAATCAGGTTTTTTATCATATATTGTTTTTATTTTCTCAGCATCAGGTTCTTGAACGGAGCAGGATAGGGAGTCTCAAATTCCATCCGTTCGCCCGTAAGCGGGTGGTAGAAGCACAGCTTGAAGGCGTGGAGTGCCAGACGTCCGAGCGGGTCGGTTTCGCAGCCGTAACGTGCGTCGCCCACCACCGGATGGCCGAGCGACTGCATGTGGACGCGAATCTGGTTCTTGCGTCCCGTTTCCAGTTGCAGCTCCATGAGCGAATAGCCGTTGGCCCGCTTGATGGTGCGGTAGTGCGTGATGGAGAGCTTGCCTCCGTCGTCTACCGGCGAGGAGCTGACGTACAGTTTGCGGTCGGTGAGCCAGGAGCGTACGGTGCCCTGGTCTTTCTCCATGTCGCCCATGACGATGGACACGTAGCGGCGGTCGTACACGATATCGTGCCAGTTGTCGCGGAGCGTGTGCTGCGTCTTCTCATCCTTGGCATACATCATGATGCCCGAGGTCTCGCGGTCCAGACGGTGCACCACGAAGATGCGGTTGTTGCGGTGCGTGCGCTTCACGTACTCATTCAGAATGTGCTGTGCGGTACGTTCCTTCTGGTGGTCGGTAGCCACGGACAGCAGTCCTTCCTTCTTCTCCACCACGATGAGATAGGCATCCTCGTAGAGAATCTTCAGCATGGGGTGGCGGAACTCGTGCTTGTTCTTTTCACGGCTTACCTGCACCTTCATGCCCGGCTTCAGGGGAAAGTTGTACTGCGTTTGGATGTTATTGTCCACCAGCACCACGCGGTTGGCCAGCAAGGCTTTTACGCGCGTGCGGCTGATGCCGTCCATCTTCTTCATAAGGAACTCCATCAGTTCCGCCGGTTCATTGACCGGATAGATTGTATATTTGGCTGCGGCACGCGGAATAGGGCGTCGGCCGTTGTTGCCAGAGTTATTTCTTGCCACTTTGTTGCGTCAGTTAAAAGTTAGAAGATAGGGGAGAGTGTTTAGCGTCTTTCCAGTTGCACGACATTTTCCACGTGATGCGTGTGAGGGAACATGTCGACAGGCTGTACGGCAGTCACCTTGTACTTGCCGTCGAGCAGCTGGAGGTCGCGTGCCTGTGTGGCCGGGTTGCAGCTCACGTAGACGATGCGTTTCGGCTCGGCAGCCAGAATCACGTCGATTACGTCATTGTGCATACCAGCGCGGGGAGGGTCGGTGATGATGACATCCGGACGTCCGTGCTCCGCAATGAAGTCGTTGGTAAGGATGTCCTTCATGTCGCCCGCATAGAACAGCGTGTTGTCGATGCCGTTCAGGGCCGAGTTCACCTTGGCATCCTCGATGGCTTCGGGCACATATTCGATGCCCACCACCTTGCGTGCCTGGCGTGCCACGAAGTTGGCGATGGTACCCGTACCCGTGTAGAGGTCGTACACCAGCTCGTTGCCCGTAAGTCCGGCAAACTCGCGTGCCACCTTATATAAATTATAGGCCTGTTCAGAGTTCGTCTGGTAGAACGATTTCGGTCCCACCTTGAAGCGCAGTCCCTCCATCTCTTCGAAGATGTGGTCGTTGCCCTTGAACACCTCCACGTCGAGGTCGCCGATGGTATCGTTGCACTTGTTGTTGATGACATACATCAGCGAGGTAATCTGCGGGAAGCTGTCGGCCATGAACTGCAGAATCTCTTCCATCTTGCGGCGGCCTTCGTCGTCGGTCACCTTGCACTGCAGCACCACCATCAGTTCGCCCGTAGACGAGGTACGGATCATGATGTTACGAAGAAGTCCTTCCTGCGTGCGCAAGTCGAAGAACGGGAAGTTGTGCGCGTAGGCATAGTCGCGTACGGCATTGCGAATCTGGTTGGAAATGTCGTCCTGCAACCAGCACTTGTCGATGGCCAGCACCTTGTCGAACGCCCCCGGAATATGGAATCCCACGGCATTCATCTGGTCGTACTTCACATCCTGCTTCACCTCCTCTTCCGTAAGCCAGCGCTTGTTGGAGAATGTAAACTCCAGCTTGTTACGGTAAAAGCGGGTCTTTTCCGAGCCTAAGATAGGACGGAATTCCGGCAGTTCCACTTTCCCGATGCGGGTGAGGTTGTCGAACACTTGTTTCTGCTTGTACTTGAGCTGTTCCTCGTAAGAAAGACATTGCCATTTGCATCCTCCGCACACTCCGAAGTGACTGCAGAACGGCTCCGTGCGCAGGGGTGATTTCTCATGGAACTTTACCGCCACCGCTTCGGCGTAATGGTTCTTCTTGCGCTTCACCTGTAAATCGACTACGTCGCCCGGCACTACATACGGGACAAATATTACCAACTCGTTCACTTTAGCCACGGCTTTTCCTTCTGCGGCTACGTCTGTTATCGTTACCTTCTCCAGTAAAGGCAGTTCTTTTTTCTTTCTTGCCACGTTCTTTTCAATAAAACCAATTTGGGAGCAAATTTATACATTTTTCCTGACATTCTTCCATGTTTTTCGAAGAAGTTCATTTTGCAAACTCTATGTTGCAAAATATGTCGAAAAATATCTTCACAAAATTGGGGATTCAATAAAATATGTATAGATTTGCCAGCGGTTGACCAACGAAAAACATTATTGAACCTTATCAAATATAAGAAAACATGGAAAAGAAAAGAGTCTATACTTTTGGAAACGGACAAGCTGAAGGAAAAGCTGACATGAGAAATCTTCTGGGTGGCAAGGGCGCAAACCTGGCCGAGATGAACCTGATCGGGGTGCCTGTACCTCCCGGATTCACCATAACAACCGAAGTCTGCAACGAATATTTTGAAAAAGGAAAAGAAGCAGTGGTTGCGCTGCTGAAAGACGACGTGGAAAAATCCATCAAGGGAGTAGAAGCCCTGATGAAGTCGAAGTTCGGCGATGTGGAAAATCCGTTGCTCGTTTCCGTACGTTCGGGTGCCAGAGCGTCCATGCCGGGGATGATGGACACCATTCTGAACCTGGGTCTGAACGATGAAGTAGTAGAAGGACTGGCTCGCAAGACCAACAACCCTCGCTTTGCGTGGGACTCTTACCGCCGCTTCGTACAGATGTACGGCGACGTGGTGCTGGGCATGAAACCCGTGAACAAGGAAGACATCGACCCGTTTGAAGCCATCATTGAAGAAGTGAAGAAGGCCAAGGGCGTACGTCTGGACAACGAACTCGACGTGGACGACCTGAAGACCCTGGTAGTCCGCTTCAAGGAAGCTGTGAAGAAACAGACCGGACAGGAATTCCCGTCATGCGCTTACGAACAGTTGTGGGGTGCCATCTGTGCCGTATTCGATTCATGGATGAACGAACGCGCCATCCTTTACCGTAAGATGGAAGGTATTCCGGCAGAGTGGGGAACAGCCGTGAACGTACAGGCCATGGTATTCGGTAACATGGGTGAGACTTCGGCTACGGGTGTATGCTTCTCACGTGACGCCGCTACTGGTGAAGACCTGTTCAACGGTGAATACCTGATTAATGCGCAGGGTGAAGACGTAGTAGCCGGTATCCGTACTCCGCAGCAGATTACCAAAATCGGTTCTCAGCGCTGGGCCGAACTGCAGGGTATCTCGGAAGCAGAACGTGTGGCCAAATATCCTTCTATGGAAGAAGCCATGCCGGAAATCTACAAGGAACTCGATGAACTCCAGACCAAACTGGAAAATCACTACCACGATATGCAGGACATGGAATTTACCGTGCAGGAAGGCAAACTCTGGTTCCTCCAGACCCGTAACGGTAAGCGTACAGGTGCCGCTATGGTGCGCATCGCCATGGAAATGCTGCATCAGGGCATGATTGACGAAAAGACCGCTTTGATGCGCTGCGAACCCAACAAGCTGGACGAGCTGCTGCATCCGGTATTCGACAAGGAAGAACTGGGACGTGCCCGCGTGCTGACACGTGGTTTGCCGGCTTCTCCAGGTGCTGCCTGCGGACGCATCGTCTTCTTTGCTGAAGATGCCGCTGAATGGCATACCAACGGCCATCGCGTGGTACTGGTACGTATTGAAACTTCTCCGGAAGACCTGGCTGGTATGCAGGCTGCCGAAGGTATCCTGACCGCCCGTGGAGGTATGACTTCACACGCAGCCGTAGTAGCCCGCGGAATGGGTAAGTGCTGTGTATCAGGTGCCGGAGCCATCAACGTAGACTACAAGACCCGTACGGTGGAAATTGACGGAGTCGTACTGAAAGAAGGTGACTACATCTCCATCAACGGAACTAACGGATATGTATATGCCGGAGAAATTCCGACTCAGCCGGCCAAACTGTCGGGTAACTTTGCCGAACTGATGGAACTCTGCGATAAATATGCCCGCCTGAAAGTCCGTACTAATGCCGACACGCCGCGCAACGCACAGGATGCCCGTGGATTCGGTGCCGTAGGTATCGGTCTGTGCCGTACGGAACACATGTTCTTCGACGACGAAAAGATTGTAGCCATGCGTGAAATGATTTTGGCCAAGGACGTAGAAGGCCGCAAGAAAGCCCTCGACAAACTGTTGCCTTACCAGAAAGCCGACTTCAAGGAAATCTTCAAGACCATGGACGGACTGCCTGTCAACGTACGTCTGCTCGACCCGCCGTTGCATGAATTCGTTCCGCACGATTTGAAAGGTCAGGAAGAAATGGCACAGGCCATGGGTGTAACCGTAGATTATATCCGCCAGCGCGTGGAAAGTCTGTGCGAACACAACCCGATGCTGGGTCACCGTGGTTGCCGTTTGGGAAATACGTATCCGGAAATCACCGAGATGCAGACTCGTGCCATTCTGGGTGCTGCCTGCGAACTGAAGAAGGAAGGTTACGACCCGCATCCTGAAATCATGGTGCCGCTGATTGGTATCCTGTATGAATTCGAAGCACAGGAAAAGGTGATCCGTGAAACTGCTGCCAAACTGTTCAAGGAAGAAGGCGTGGAAATCCCGTTCAAGGTGGGAACCATGATTGAAGTGCCGCGTGCCGCCCTGACTGCCGACCGCATCGCTTCACATGCCGAATACTTCTCATTCGGTACGAACGACCTGACTCAGATGACCTTCGGTTACTCTCGTGACGATATCGCTTCCTTCTTGCCGGTTTACCTGGAAAAGAAGATCCTGAAGGTAGACCCGTTCCAGGTACTCGACCAGAATGGTGTGGGCCAGCTTATCGAAATGGCAGTAGCCAAAGGCCGTTCCGTACGTCCGGCACTGAAATGCGGTATCTGCGGTGAACACGGTGGTGAACCGATGTCCGTGAAGTTCTGCCACAAGGTAGGTCTGGATTACGTGAGCTGCTCACCGTTCCGCGTGCCTATCGCAAGACTGGCTGCGGCACAGGCTGCAATAGAGGAAGCATAAATAGTATAAGATAATCATTGATTTAGGCTGTAATGGACTGTTTTTCAGGCATTACAGCCTAAGTTGTTTTTAGGCGGTTCGTGCATTTGTCCGCAAAAAATGAGCCAAATAAACGGTACTTGCTTACAAATAGCTTACAAAACTAAGAGGGTACGCTTACAAAGAACTTACAAAAGTAAAACAACTGTAAATCAATAAGGTATGGCAACATTTAAGACTATTGTAAGGTATAAGCGAGCTGACGGCTTTTACCAAGTGTACATTCGAGTACTTCATCGTTCAAAATCAGGGTATATTAAGACTGATAAATTCGTTACTGACAAACAGCTATCCAAATCTGGAGAGATTAAGGATGCTGTCATAAATAAATATTGTGCACAGGAAATACTTCGTTATACAGAATTGGTAAATCGTAAAGATGTGTCAGGATACTCTGTAACAGAATTAATAGAATACTTAATGAACTCTGATATGGAAGTATGCTTTAGTGACTATGCTACAAAATTCATTAACCGTATGGCCTCTGAAGGACATGAACGTAATGCTAAGAACTATCGTCTGGCTGTAAACCACCTTGAAAGATATTTGGGAACAACCAGAGTGATGTTTACTCACTTGTCATCTTCTGTTTTGACAAGATGGATTAATAGCCTTTCGTTGACGAACATGGCGAAAGAAATGTACCCTACTTGTTTAAGACAGATATTCAAAAGGGCACTTATAGAGCTGAACGATGAAGAACGTGGTATCGTGCGAATAAAATACAATCCTTGGCTAAAAGTATCTATTCCTAAATCTGACAGTACAGTTCAAAGAGCCATCAGTGCAGAGGCATGTAGGGAGTTTTTCAATCGTCCCCTACCAGAAACCAAAATGATTTCCTCTCTTCCTGAACTGGGCCGAGATGTGGCACTCCTATCCTTGTGTCTGGGTGGAATAAACACTGTAGATATATTTGAGCTTAAAAAAGAAAACTATAAGGATGGAGTTATCGGATATAAAAGAGCTAAGACAAAGCACAGCCGAAAAGACGAAGCCTATATTGAAATGCGTGTGGAACCGTTCATTCAGCCTACATTTGACAAGTATCTTTCAGACGAGAATGATGAATATCTTTTCAAATTCCATAAACGTTACAGCAATCCGGACAGTTTCAATGCCAACGTAAATATTGGAATCAGAAAGATATGTGCCGATATGGGAATGAAGAAGGAGGATTACTACTGTTATTATACTTTCCGGCATACCTGGGCTACAATTGCTCAAAATGATTGTGATGCCAATCTGTATGAGGTTGCTTTCGGTATGAACCACAGTCATGGACTGAATATTACAAGAGGCTATGTCAAGATAGACTTCACTCCTGCCTGGGAACTCAATGCCAAAGTGATTGACTTTATTTTCTTCAGCAGCAAGAAGAGCAAGCAAGGCAAGGCACGTGACTTCGAGACACCGGCAGACAAGATGTTCCGTATCACCAAAAAGATGATGATTTATGGCCGTGCATATTTCAAAGGTGATGTTATCGGTGAAATAACAGATATTGGTTTCAGTAATGTAGACCAGGTTATCGACAGACTGGTTGAACAGTTGCCGAAGGATATTCCTACCGGATGTATGGTTCAGTTCCGTCTTATGAACTGTGATTCCAAGAAGGAAGTTGTATATGAAAGAAGCAAGGGAAAAGGTTTCATGTAATCAGCAAAACAGAACAAGCCATTAACACAAAGGGAGGATTCTACTTATCTTTATCAGAACCGTACCATTTCTCATATTGGTGCGGTTCTTTCTATTTGTCCGGTTGATTCCATGGCATGATTTCACGACCTATAACTATAGCAAAAACAAGTAAGATAAGCTTCCATATAAGTATGACAGTTTTCTTTACCAGCCATACAGCCAAACGTATGACAATCCTTAAAAGCCAGAATACCAGTTTCAAGAGCAACATACCGATAATAAGTACCGGCAGCAGATATATAATCAACAGCAGTTCAAACATAATGTGTAATATTTATGAGTATAAGAGCTTATTAATTATATAAATATACTAAAAATCAATGTGATACAGAAATTTACGCAACACTATTTTCTTATTATTCGAGTAGATTTTTTACTGATTATCTGTATTATATCACCATAATAACAAGGTATTTCCAGACTCTGAAAACAAGGTTATTCTGTTTGAATGTTTCTACAATACAAGTTCAGATATAATAAGATTTCCCGATAGCCACTTCATCAGCAGAATCAGCTACAAGATTATATTTTCCCTTTTATTGGGATTCCAATAACTTAGATAAGCAGATTACTTTTATCATGCTATCATAGTATCGAAACTACATATTATATTGAATATAGGTTTTATTAGAACAATAGCCACTTATCCCAGATAACTACATCTTCTGTGTTTTTGAAACTTTAGCTTATTAAACCATATATATCGTAACATTATTTTCTGATTACTGAAATTCGTATTGTTTTAATAATATATAGCATCTGTTTCTGAATACACGAAAATTGGTTTGATAAGTTCTAGGACCCTATACAACAATATTCCGCTATATGGATATTCCAAGACAACCGGATGCTACAGCACATGGTTAGCAGGAATACGCCTCCAAAGAATTGTGTTGTTGATTTCGGTTTGCAACGGCTTTCCCCGGTAAATTTGGGTGTAATAATCATTTCCGGATGGCATCGTTCTGCCATGCAGAGTTTTCCAAGCAAGTTGTACTTTTGTGGCCACAAAACTCCGTTTCGTACTCACAAAAGTAACTTGCCGAATGCTGGCGCATCGGAGCGGCTGCACCGCTGTTTCGCATGGCGAAAGATGGTCCGGGAAACCTAACCACCAATGTATCCAAGTATGAAGAATCAGAGAACCAAATACATCAAGGTCAGAATGACACCGGAGGAAGTACAACAGTTTAAGGAGAAATCTGCCTCCTATTCATCTGTGAGCCATTATATACGTTCTGCATTGGCAGAGTATTCTAATATCGGTACCAAAAGGCAGCTCGAACTGATGAATGATCTGGGTTTGTTTTACCGGAAATATCAGAATGAACTTTCCTGGGCTGGAGGAAACCTTAATCAGTCGGTTAAACGTGCCAATGAGCTTGCTGTAGCCGGATTACTCGCACCCGGCTATATTCAGGAAGTTCTGTTACCTATTATCCTCGAAACTCAGGAAACATTGAACCAAATAAAGAAAGACCTTGATTCTCTGACACAGAAAGCTGTCAGAATCTGAATTATTAGTTACACGGTATTCAATCATTTCAGATATTATTATTGTGTAACCGTAGCTTCATGAGCTTGAAGTATTTCGGTTACTCAGTCACTTAAACCTTGATAAATAAAGATTCAATATGATAGCAACCATATTACCGGGAAGCACGAACTTTCATGCTGTAGGATATAATGAACATAAAGTCTCGAAAGGTGTTGCACGGCTTATCGAGATTCAGAACTTCGGTTTACTCGGAACATTTCACAAACCTACCCCGAGTGAGTTGGTCGGTTATCTCCAGAAGTACAGTTCACAGAACAGCAGAATCAGGAAACCGCAGTTTCATGTAGCTATATCATGTAAGGGACATGAAATGTCGGAAGATGAGTTGTTGGATTTTGCTCACCAGTATCTCAAGGAAATGGGATACGGAGAATCCGGTCAGCCGTTGCTTGTTTACTCCCATTATGACACGGAGAATACCCATCTTCATATTGTCACTTCGAGAGTGGCACCTGATGGAAGAAAGATTCAGCACAGCCATGAACGCAGACGTTCTCAAGAAGTCATAGACCGTATTCTTGGAAATGACAGGAAAAAGAAAACAGAAGATGATATTGATGCTGCCAAACAATATACATTCTCTTCCTTTGCCCAGTTCAAGGCAATAATGGTTTCCATGGGCTATGAGGTTTATCAGAAAGATGAGAATGTATTCATCAAGCATGGTGGAAAAGTTCAGAAGGAAATCCCTTTTTCTGAAATAGAAAGTCTTTTCAAGGGCGGTTATCGGGAAAGGACACGTTGCCGTCAGCTTAGAAGCATATTAAAAAAATACCGTGACGTAAGTTCCAACAAGGAGGAGCTGCATAAGGAACTGAAAACGAAGTTCGGTATTGACATTGTGTTCTTCGGCAAGAAGGATACACCATACGGATATATGCTCGTTGATCATGCAAACAAGACCGTCATTCATGGTGCAAGAGTGCTGGCTGTAGAGGAACTTCTGGACTTCGCTACTCCTGAAGAACGGTTCAATCGGATTGAGGACTATATTGACCGGTTACTGACACTCAATCCGAAGATTACCCAAGGTGAAATATACAGTAAAATCAGGAAGCAGCGTGCCTATATTAAGAAAGGCATCATCTATTTTGATGGCCAAAGCCGACCGTTGAAACCTTTTATGGCAGAGGCTATTGACCGTAACAACCGTATAGCTATGGTAGAAATGTTCAGTCCGGCTACTGAGGCTGAACGGGATTTGCTTTGTAAGATATTTAAGGTTTCCCGGACAGATATGGTAGATATATCTTCGGAAAGAACACACTACTATACTGATGCTGTAAACCGTCTTCGTGAGATATTCAATGATGAAACTATTTCCTCTGTCAGAAGCCAACTACATGAAGAGGGCTTCACCATCCGTCAGGAAGAAGATGTTACTTATGCCATCAATTTCAAGAAGCATATCATCATAAATCTTTCAGAAGAGGACTTCAATCTTGACCGGCTAAAGAAATTGCCGGTAAAACAAATTGAACGGCAAAAATACCAGCAACAAACAAAGTCGACTTCACATTTCTCTGGCAAGACCAAGCTGCGTGATGTAGGTGGTGGAAGCCATGGCGAGAAACGTGAGTGGGAAGTTGGACAGAAAAGTAGCTATGACGATATTGATGACGGACGTTCAATAAAAAGATGACGGACGCGATAAACTGGTCACAGTTTTCTAATTCAATGATTTTTTCAGAACAGACAGCCGCTTTATAATGTGCCAGACAGCTATGATTGTCATTATGATACCTGTTTTATAATGCCATAGCCCAAGTGGAGAGTTTGCTCCGCTTACTCCAAGTAATACGATACCTGTAACGGACAGCAATAAAAATATGATAGACAGGACTGCTGTAACCTTACTTTTCCTGCCTATTCCATTTTTTATAATCCCTTTATACCATCCCCAGTGTGTTGTCACATGGAATATGATGGCAACAAGGAACAATATACTGCCCAAGACATGAATCACTGCCCAACTATGCCAGACTTCGTGACTGTTCCCATGTCCGGCTATGTGCAGACCAATTCCTGAAATGGCAGACACGATGAATACAACGATTAAAATCCAGTCGATTACAAAAACTCTTTTCATACATTTCCATATTTAATAGTACAAAGGTCACTACTTTATCGGAAACTGACGATAACAATTGTAAAGAAATGGAGCTTAACGGCGATTTCTGATGCGGGATAGTGAAACGGGTGTGATGCCAAGATAGGAAGCAATGTAATGTTGCGGTACACGCTGGATGATGTTGGGATATTCCTTCAACAGTTCTTCGTACCTCTGCTGTGGCGTATTCTTGATACGGGACAGGAACAGGTGCTGGTAGAAACTGAACCGCTCTATAATTTTCTCTTCATATAATTTTCTTAATGAAGGACTGCCTTCTATCTTCTTGTAGAAATCTTCTTTCTTTATGAACAGGACTTCCGACGGCTCGATACTTTCCAGTGAGAACAGGCTCGGTGTACCTTTATACAGGCTGTCAAATGAAGCCACGAAATTCCCCTCGAAGAAAAACTGGAAGGTTATATCCTTTCCTTCGTTGTAGAAAAACAATCTCAGGCATCCTTTGCGGATAAAGTATAGCCTATCCGCAACCTTACCTTCCTCCAATAAAACCGTTTTGGATGAAATGGATAGTGTTTCCGTTACTTCAAAAGGAAAGTGTTCGTTTGAATATTTTTCTGTCATAGCGCAAATTTATATTTAATTCCTAATTTATCTTAATCTAATATGGATGAATTTATTAATGAAAATACTATATTTGTATATATAATCTGATTATCAGTTTTTTAATTATATTATCGGTATGATAATTTACTGACATTTTTACGTCTCATTTATTAAATGTAATTATGGAAAAAATATTGTTCGTCAATGCATGCGTCAGGAAAGAATCAAGGACCATGCGACTTGCAAAACATTTGTTATCCAAACTTGAAGGTAATGTTGAAGAATTGAATTTAGTTAAGGAAGATATACCGGTTATTAATAATTGGAATTCCTTACAGAATCGTTATTCTCTTCTTAAAGCAGGTAAGATGGATGCACCTGAACTGAAATATGCATGCCAATTTGCTTCTGCAGATACAATTATATTTGCCGCACCTTACTGGGATCTGGCTTTTCCTGCCATGATAAAAGTATATATGGAATATGTTACTGTAACTGGATTGACATTCAGATATTCTAATGAGGGAGTGCCTGTTGGTATGTGCAAGGCGCGCCGTATGATATATGTGATGACATCAGGGGGACCTACCGTATTAAATTTTGGTTACGATTATCTTAGTGCCCTGTGTCAGAACTTTTTTGGTATAAAAGAAACAATGCTTTTCAAAGCAGAGAATCTGGATATCATAGGAAATGATGTAGAAAAAATTATGGCTTCTGCCTTCTGTGAAATTGACAATGCTGCTGAAAATGGTTTATTATAATTATATTAGGATGCCTTCATATTGGAATACACCCTAATATTCTTTTTTATTAAAACAACAGTTTTCCTGACAATCATGAAAGTAACCAGGTCCAATATTTTTCATGATTGAGACTCCCCCGTATTATCATTCTCTATCAAATTGGATAAGTTCAATGGGGGCACCGTTGTGTTCTATCATGGCTACCAATATACCTTCTGACGGAGAGTTCACTGGGGTTAGTACAGTCAGCCCCCTTTCCTTGATTTCCTTTTCTATGTCTTTCACCTCAAATGCAATATGAGGCACTTTCTTTATTAGCGGGTGCATAGGACAATCTTCCTCAAAACGCATCCATTCTATACCAAAAGGACTGGTCGGGAAGCCGGATACATAAAATTTCAAATGAGGAATATACACTTCACCCTCTTTCTTTTCTATGGTTGGTATTCCTGTATGGTGATATATCCATCCCCACTTTATACAGTCTGCTAGTTCATGTTCTTTTCTCATATATTTTTATTTAATAATTTTGCATTTCATATCAGGACAGGCAAGAAAGAATTCCAGTGTTTTTATTTCTTCCTGACCTGTTCTTATCCAATGGCAGGTCAGGAGAGCTTATGAAATTGATTCCGAATACATTCTGTTTTTATATTCGTCACGTACTTATCAATTTAAGTTGATAATTTCACGAACAAAAAATACACCAGAATAGTCTGCGGCAAAGCCATCATTCCACTTCCCGTTGTATTCCACTTTCAAAACTGCCTGCAACGGCTTTCCATTTTTACGTTCTTTGGTTGCCTTGTCATATATATCATTCAAAGAGTCTGTTTTATCCACTATCCAATATTCTTCGCTACTGCCTTCAGGTTTAAAAGAACGAACTTCATGACCAATGGTCAATGTATATAATTCATCTTTGGACATTTCACCATTAAGCTGAGAAATCGTCGAACCGGAAAATGAAATGCTGTTTTCATCAAACAAAGGAGCATCCTGGCCTATTTCAATGAAAATAGCCTTGTCCGGATTACTGTCATGTATCTCGAAGTATCGTTTTCCACTGTTACCGACACCCCATCCGTTGCATGGAGCAGGAACAGGTTCTGACTGCATCTTTTCATTGATTATCGTAGCATAATCTCCATCAGGAACCATAATGAATTTTCTGACTCCTTTTTTCATTGACTTTATTTCTTCAAACTTACAAGTCTGAGCCTTATCCCAGTTTGAAGAGGTTTCCAATGTTCTGATAACATCATTTATGTCCTTATTGGGTAGATTAAAAACCTGTATAAGTCTATGTGGTGTCTTGTCCCCTTTTCTTACCATTGATATACCCGGTAAAGACGGATCAGCTATTAGGCGTATATTTTCATTTTCCTGGACCCAAAGTGTGAGACCGGCACCTGAGAGTTGTTTCCATACGAAACCATCATATGCTTTTCTTGTAGGCTCATTATTCACAGCTTCTGATGTACCATTATCCTTGATAAATACAATATTTCTGTTGTTTCTTTCTACGACAAGCGTATCTATATTACATCTGACAATTTTCATTGTATCAGAGAACTGGATAGCCTGTCCGTTGCCTATACTTTCTCCATTCAATATCAGTTTGTTATCCGATACACTCCACTGATGATAAAGCAAAGTCCTCATGCCTACCGACTCTGCAGAACCGTCTTCTTTTAAGTCCATACCTTGTACATAAGATACTCCCTGTGTAAGAACCTCTATCCAACGGCCAGTCAGATTAATGTTATTATTGGAAGAGCAGGCACATAATGTCAGAACTAAAATTGAAAGAATCTGTTTCATACTATATTATTATTTTTAATCGCGTCTATTTACATAGCAAATGTATCATCTGATCTACCATATATGGTTTCCACTCATCAATCAGATCATTAAACTCTTTATCTGATTCCATAAATATCAGATCCTTGCTCAAAAAAGGGAATGACATAAGCCCATAGAATGTGTTGAACACTATTCTCAAAGGAACCTGTTTTATGTCCCCTTTATCCATGGCAGACTGCAGATATATTGCTATCTGGTTAAGAAACTTATCCATATATACGGGTTTTACTGCCTTTATGAAGTCCTTTGCATTACGGTTTATTTCACGCATTACAAACATAGGCATATATGGATTATTTTTGGCAACTTCAAGATATGTATCAACAACAATCCTTATTTTCTCTGAAAACGGCTTATTATCATCTACGAACACATCCTGTATTTTGGGTATGAATGATTGTATAATAGACAGAAATACAGTCTGGAACATCTTGTCCTTTGTACGATAGTAATAATGCAGAGTCGGACGGTTTATACCCACTCTTGCTGCAATATCACTCATACTTGCACCGTCAAATCCCTTTTCTATAAAGACTTCTTTAGCTACAGCTATAATTTTCTCTTCCAGAATATTATTTTCCATATTTTGAGTTATTATTTTTCAAGTTTATCTACAAACAGCAGCATACGGTTAATTATGTTCACTTCACTGACACCACTGTCAAAATCCAAAGATAATATATTAATATCAGGGACTAAAGTTTTTATTCTCTTTTCTATGCCTTTAGATACAATATGGTTGGCAATACAGCCAAAAGGCTGTAAGCTGATGACATTTTTCACTTCTTTTCTGGCCAATGACAGCATCTCGCCAGGTAAAAGCCAACCTTCACCGAACTGTGCATTCAATGATATAGCCTTACGTGCTTCTTCAGCCTGTTCAAATATATCCTCAAAACATGTAAAATAGCGGAACTTCCAAGCTGCATCATTAAATTTATCTATTTCTCTGCGAATTATTTTATAAATCCATCGATAAACAAAGTCAGGATAATCCTTACCACATATATTTGACTTAACATTTACTTTTATGTTTACAAAGCTTTGCATAAAGAAGTCGGTCAGTACTGGAGGTACTACCTCAATACCGCGTTCTGACAGCCACGACAGTAAATTCCTGTGTGCAAAAGTATTGAATTTCAGATATATTTCTCCGACAATGCCGACTTTAGGACAGTCCTTTTCCATACATATCCTGTTAAAGTCTACTGCGGCAAGAGAAAGATAATTCAGGAGTTCTTTTGAACGGTTTTTACGAATCAGCTCGTCTGCCGCATTCAGATACATGTCCTTAAGTTTTTCTGCTTCACCTTTGTTTCTTTCCCTTACAACGGACGCATAGTAGAATTTGGATATACAGTCACTGTAGAGGACTGCACGGAAAGCAACTGGCAATACTTTAAGCCAGTTTATCCTGAAAGCTGGCTGGTCATTTTTAATTGAATCTGACATGGTAAGTGAAACGACCGGAGTGTTTTCATATCCTGCATCTACCAGGGCTTTTTTGATAATGGCAATATAGTTGCTGGCGCGGCACTGGCCTCCTGTCTGCGTCATGGCTATTACAGAATTGTCCGGATCGTATTTACCACTTTTGAAAGCTTTAATGATGTCTCCAACAACAAGAGTTGCAGGATAACAGATTTCATTGTTGGCATATTTTAGCCCCCATTCACATGACTGACTGTCACTTAAAGGAAGATTCTCAACATCGTAACCTGCCACTTTCATAACAGCCGGTATGAGAGGAGATATAAACGGCGTAAAGAATGGTACAAGGATTTTCCTGTTCCGGTACTCATCGTCATATACCGGTACAGTCTTGAAATCATGATGTACGTGTCCTGTATGTTTGTTTTCTTCTGCCAGACGGATACTCTCAACCAATGAACGGACCCTGAGCTTCATCGAACCTACATTATTGACATCATCCAGTTTCAGAAGAGTGAATACTTTCCCGTTTCTAATGAGAAGATCCCTAACTTCATCAACAAGAAAGGCATCAGGTCCGCAGCCGAATGAAGTAAGTTCGACAAACTGAATCTTTGAATCCTGCGCACATGCCCATTTTGCAGCTCTAAGTATTCTGTTTGGGTATGACCATTGAGGGAGAAAATGAACATCATCCAGGTCTGTTTCTTTATTTCTCACAAAATCATCTGTAATTATGCTTATACCCATATCTGCAAGCATGTCAGACACTTTGTGCTGAATCAGCATATCTGTGTGGTAAGGACGTCCGGCAAGCAGAACCGTCATTCTGTTTTCCTCGAGTGCCTTGTTTAATATTGTCTCATTTCTGGTGATAAGTTCATTTATAAATCTGTCCTGTTCTTGACATGCCTTTTCAAAAGCGGTCTTTACTTTACGTGAATCAACACCAAGGGATTTAAGATATTCTTCGCATTGTTTAAACAGCAGCTTCTTGTCTTTAAAGTTAATGGCCGGGGAATCTATAACAGCACCGGAACCCTGGACACTTTTTATCACTTCAGAATAACCGGTAACAATCGGGCAGTTATAGCTGTTCTGTTCCTTGCCCTGACGCTCGAATATGACAAAAGGCATGAATATCCTGTCAACTTTCTTGTCTATAAGATTCTGTATATGGCTGTGAACAAGCTTTGCAGGGAAACAGAT
>ERZ838839.298-NODE-298-length-65152-cov-10.325883_pt1 | contig 65152 bp, 49 predicted proteins | sample MGYA00519909_ERZ838839 | MGnify/ENA primary metagenome ERZ838839 (study PRJEB31850, sample SAMEA3708843) | human gut metagenome | biome: human gut; feature: human-associated habitat; material: faeces | place: China | collected 2014 ...
TTTTGAAAGCAGAGCCTCCGCAGCATGAGTGTTGCGGAGGCTTTTTGCGTTTTATGGGCTTCCTGCTTGAAAGCTCTGCTTCGTTTTGGTATTTTTGAATTGCTGTGAGAAGCTTCTGACTAAGCTATAATAATGTGTGCTGAACAGCACGTATGGTGGTGTGAGAGGTCGGGAGATATGAAGTAAGAGATAAATACCGATGATTGACATTGATCTTTCTTAAATTTTTATTTCCTGACAAACATAGGTCTCTTTTCTTTACAGTGCTATTCTCTGCCTGTGTTATGTGGTATTATGTATAGGGTGATAACGTATCTTTCGATTGTATTTTAATGGTGATAAAAGATACCATCTTGTGATGAATTTTTCTCCCTTTTGGATGAACTTCAGGTAATTATCTTTATGAAATATTTGCTTATATCGATTTATCTTGCGAATATTGCAGTACGACTAAACATTCCACATACTTCATTTATGATGGAGTCTGACAGGAATGCATGCCGTACCCCGTAAAGGTACTGCTTCTGTGTATCCGGTATCCTTATGAGAACCTTAAACCAATTCCTTGGAAGGAAGGAAAATAATAACCCGGATACAAGTCCTTCTGCCTGCATCCATACCCTAACTACCATGAACATGACATGTAAGCTCTTATTGAACTATGTATCTTTACTACTTCTTTTGGGATGCGAGAAGAATGTTGAAGAAGAAAACAGAATTCCCCTTTCGAATGTTGAAGTCTCGTTTAACAGCGTGATATCTAGAGTTACCGATTTGAACTGGGACGCCAATGACCGCATCGGTGTTTTCATGTACTTGAGTGGCAGTGGTCTGTCGGAAGAGAGCGTTGTCAATTCAGTTCCAGCTTGCTACGTCTATCAGAATGGAGCATTCTGTCCCGAAGGAGAGGAAGACCGCTTGTTCTATCCGGTTGAAGAGCATGTGGACTTTGTGGCTTATTATCCGCTCCAGGATGTTTCAGGCTACAAGCTCGGGCTGGATATCTCTGACCAGCAGCATCCCTCTTCCTTTGACTTGCTTTGTAGCGACAATCTGAAGGATATTTCTGCTACTTCTACACCACTGACACTTGACTTTGCTCATTGTCTCAGCAAACTGAGTTTTGCCGTCAGTCTGCAGGAAGATATGCAGGAGTCGGATTTGAATGATATGCAGATATTTATACGAGATGTTCCCATTAAGGCGACCTTCGACCTGTCAACTAGAAGGCTCGATCCGGAAGCCTCCTCAGCTTCTTCCTTGGCTGCACGGGTTACAGACACGAAGGGGGAGGCAATTGTATATCCGGGTGAGGCACGAAACCATACGGTGTCTGTCGTACTGCCTTCCGGGCATTATGATTTCTTCATTTCTCCGGACCAGGAGGATTGGAAGCCTGGTACGAAGTATCAGTACACCCTCTCTTTGGACCGGAGCACCAACAGTCCCTCCCTGAATGCGGAAATTTCCCCATGGAAAGACGGAGAGGCAGACAGTCTTTCGAACAAACCCGGCACAAACGTTCCTTTTCCATGGAACGGATCCTCTTCAGACCGTCATTGGTATAAAGCGACAGACGCGGTATTCACTCTCTCTCGTGGCAGCGAACTCAAGGGACTTGCAGACCTGGTGAACTCGGGCGTAACATTTGAGGGTAAGACTATCAGGCTTGGCAAAGATTTGGATTTAGGTGGTCATCCTTTCACTTCCATCGGCGATAGTACTCATGTCTTTGCTGGTACTTTTGACGGTAAGAGCTTCCACATCTTAGGTTACCTTCCGGACGTGACTGATACTTATGTGGGACTCTTCGGTAACAATGCCGGACATATATGTAATGTCACTCTTGCAGGTTCCGTGGCTGTCTCGCTGACTGCTGAAGACATGCCTTCGGTCATGGGCTGTTTGGTGGGTTATAATGTGGGCAGCATTGAGAACTGCACCAACTGTGCATCCCTGACAGCTTCTCTGAAATCCTTTAATGTGAAAAAACGCGGCTTTGATATGGGCGGTATTGCTGCCGTTAACTTGGGACGTATCACCGGATGTCGTAACTACGGGCGTCTTGCCTACTCGTCTTCTGTGCCGAATGTGCCGGAGGTTCATGTTGGCGGTATCGTCGGTCTGCTGAAATCCGGTTCGATTTCCGATTGTTCCAATCACGCTTTACTGAAATGTAACGGCAACAATATCGAGCTTGGCGGTATCTGCGGATGTCGTAATTCCTTTACGGATAATCTTTCCAAGACACGGGCACTACTGTCTGCATGTGACAATTATGGCGAGGTCCGTCTTCCTGCCGTTTCCTTGATAGGCTATTGTGGTGGTATCATCGGCAGTATTGACGATTGGTCTGCCATCGAAGGCTGCCGGAACAAGGGTAATGTGTATTCCTATTCCACGGGAACCGGCAAATTGTCTTCAGCCTACGCAGGTGGCATTGTGGGACGTGGCGCACGATGCCTGATGAGCCGATGCTCGAACTACGGAAAAGTTACTGCTGGCCGGTCGCGGATTGGTAATAGAATACACGCCTATGCCGGTGGTATCATAGGTTACCTCTCTACTGATTCTGAACTACATGCAAGTGTGCACCATACAAATGCCCAGGTGGAATGCAACGAAATGCTCGGTGGTCTTGTCGGTCGCATGAGGATTGTGGAGGATAAAGAGCACACCCCGGTTGTTTATGGCTGCAATATGAACCAAGGCTATCCAGCTAAATGGATTGGTTCGGAGGAAGATGACAATCCTACTAGCGGGGTGAAGATGGACGCACACGAAGAGAAATAAATGCTTTGTCATAGTCTTTGGAGTGCACCAATGGCTATGATTGCGATTTTGAGCTTAGTTAGTTAAGAAGGGGCTGATTCTTTAGTGGAAGAGTCGGTCTCTTTTTATGGATACTGACATTATTTATCAAGGTCGATGAGCTGGCTGGATAGACCTATAGCCGAGATTTATTATTGTATATTTTACTGGATGTATTATCTTTGTCATTCCATATTAGTGACTTTATTTACAGATGCTAGGCTGATGTGTCTTTAAGTTCCTGTATTGCCCTTATTATAGATTATTTTGTAAGGTGTCTCTTGCCCTAAAATGTTTTTTTGATTAAAAGATGTGAATTATATTATCTATCTCCTAGAATTTACTATTTTTGTTGTCGCAATTTTTGCAGGTGTTTATTTCAAAGAAATCGAAGTCTTTTTACAAGAGTTTATAATGTTTATCTAGTTGTATCTGTAATGATTAGAATTGAATGACCCTCTTGTGACGATAGCTGATGGGATAGTTTTGGGATAAATGCCTCATATTTTATCTGTACTTTGGATTCGGTCCGCGGCAACAGAACTGAAATTTATTAACTAAACAAACAAATACTTTAAAAACTAAAAAGCTTTATTATGGAAACAACTAAGAAAAAATCTACGAAGATTTGGGGTATCAAAAATGCTGGTATAGTTATTATCTGCTGTTTCATCGTAGCAGTATGTATCTTCCGGTTCTTCTTGGGCGATGGCTCTAACTTTGTTAACAATGACCCGAACAACCACCCGGTAAACTTGTTGGGTACTGTCTATAAAGGTGGTGTGATCGTGCCGGTTATCCAAACTTTGTTGCTGACTGTTATCGCATTGAGCGTTGAACGTTACTTCGCATTGCGTTCTGCTTATGGTAGAGGTTCTTTGGTGAAATTCGTTGCTAACATTAAGGACGCTTTGGCTGCCGGTGACTTGCAGAAAGCTCACGCAGTATGTGACAAACAACGCGGTTCTGTTGCAAACGTAGTAACTGCTACTTTGGTTAAATACGCTGAAGTTGAAAACAACAATGGCTTGACAAAAGAACAAAAGGTGTTGGCTATCCAAAAGGAATTGGAAGAAGCTACAGCTCTTGAAATGCCTATGATGCAGCAGAACTTGCCGATCATCGCTACCATTACTACTCTGGGTACATTGTTCGGTCTGCTTGGTACCGTTGTTGGTATGATCCGTTCATTCCAGGCTCTGGGTGCCGGTGGTGGTACTGACTCTGTTGCATTGTCAACCGGTATTTCTGAGGCCTTGGTTAACACTGCATTCGGTATCTTGACTGGTGCTTTGGCTGTTATCTCCTACAACTACTACACTAACAAAATTGATAAGTTGACTTATAGCCTTGACGAAGTAGGTTTCTCTATCGTACAGACTTTTGCTGCTACTCATAAATAATTTCGGCTCACCTTTTAAATCATTTTAATTATGGCTAGAGCTAAAATTAAAAAGAAAGATACTTTCATCGACATGACGGCAATGAGTGACGTTACCGTACTGTTGCTGACTTTCTTTATGTTGACTTCAACCTTCATTAAGAAAGAGCCGGTAATGGTCTCCACTCCTGCTTCTGTGTCTGAAATTAAGATTCCGGAGACGGATATCCTTCAGATACTGGTCGACCCGAAAGGTAAAATATTCATGAGCCTGGATAAACAGCAGGATATGCGTGCTGTTTTGGAGGCGGTAGGTAATGAGTATGGTATTGCATTTACGCCGACGGAAATACATAAGTTCTCACTTGCTCCTACTTTTGGTGTCGCAATTGGCAAGATGAAGCAATTCCTTGCATTGCCCTCTGACAAGCAGGACGAGATTTTGAAGAATGAGGGTATCCCCTGTGACAGCGTTGATAATCAATTTAAAGCTTGGGTACGTCAAGCGCGTGCCGCTAATCCGGATTTACGTATTGCTATCAAGGCAGACCAGACTACTCCCTATTCTGTAATTAAACAAGTAATGTCATCACTTCAGGACCTTCGAGAGAATCGTTACAACTTGATTACGAACTTGAAGGAAGTTGAAGAATAAAAAACTGGTTAAGGAATATGGCAGAAGTACAACAAGGTGCAAATGAAAAAAGAGGTAAAAGCAAACAGAAAAAGATGAATGTCCGCGTGGATTTTACTCCGATGGTGGATATGAACATGTTGCTGATTACCTTCTTTATGCTGTGTACCACGATGAGTAAGCCTCAGACGATGGAGATTAGTATGCCGGCGAAAGAAGACTTGACCGATGACCAGAAATCAAAAGTTAAGGCATCTGAAGCCATTACTTTGCTGTTGGCTGGTGATGACCGGGTCTTCTATTATGACGGACAACCCAACTATGAGGATTATACATCGTTGAAGCAGACTTCTTATAATGCAGATGGTTTGCGTGCTATGTTGCTGAAGAGAAATGCGGCAGCCGTGAATGAAGTAAACAAACTCAAGCAAGATAAGATTGATTTGAAAATATCTGAGGATGAATATAAGGAGAAACTGAGCGACATTAAGGGTGGAAAGAACACCCCGACTGTCATCATCAAAGCTACAGATGATGCTTCTTATAAGAATCTGATTGATGCTCTCGATGAAATGCAGATTTGCAATATCGGTAAGTATGTGATCACTGACATTACAGAAGGTGATGAGTTCTTGATCAAGAACTTTGATGCCAAGGGTACGTTGGCCAGTGAAGCTGCAGCACAACAATAATGAATCACACCTAAAATAATATAGATATGGCAAAAATAGATTTGACTTCTTTACAATGGTGTGATCTCGTTTTTGGAGATAAGAATAAGTCTTATGGTGCGTATAAGATGCGTGCCGACTCTCCAAAGCGTCACACACGCGCAATGATCATTGTGATTCTTGTAGTGGCTCTTGCATGTGCTCTCCCGACTTTGATAAAATTGGCTACTCCTGAACAGACTGTGGATGAAGCAATGACGGAAGTAACAACGCTTTCGCAATTGGATGAACCCGAAGTTAAGCAGAAGGAATTTGTAAAACCGGTGGAAGCAACTCCTCCCCCTCCTGCCTTGAAGAGTACCATCAAGTTTACTGCTCCGGTCATCAAAAAGGACGAGGAAGTGCCTGATGAAGACCAGATGAAGAGTCAGGATGAGTTGAATGCAAGTAAGACCAGTATTTCTATCGCTGACGTAAAAGGTAACGACGAAGAGCATGGTGCGGATATTGCCGACCTGAAGCAAGTCGTTGTCCAGGCCAAAGAGGAACCGGATCAGGTGTTCGATATGGTAGAACAGATGCCGACCTTCCCCGGCGGACAGGAAGAGTTGATGAAATACATCGGTAAGAACCTTCGTTATCCTGCTATTGCTCAGGAGAACGGTATTCAGGGACGTGTTATTTGTCAGTTCGTAGTTGGTAAAGATGGTAAGGTACGCGACGTTGTCGTTGTACGTACATTGGATCCTTCTTGCGACAAGGAAGCTATCCGCGTGTTGAGCGGAATGCCCAAGTGGATTCCGGGTAAGCAGAACGGTAAGGCTGTGTCCGTAAAATATACCGTGCCTATTGTCTTTAGATTACAGTAATGAGACTTGTCTCATTCCAACTCTATTAAGTGCGATGTTTTTGGGATTGCCGGTTGATGCCGGCATCCCAAAAACGATAGCACTTCAGTTTTGTTTCTTTTCTGAATAGCAGCCAGACTGGATGGCTCCTGTGGAATTTACAGCATCTCTAGCCTTTCGAATAATTAGAATGAAAACCCATTTTACATATCTCATTAGCTTTATGCTCTTAGGCCTGTTGGTTGCATGTCAGCCCAAGCCGAAAGACGGTCGTACGGATACGTTCAATACCGGTTCGGTGTATATTACTGCCGACGAAAGCTTCCGACCGATCATTCAGGAAGAGATTGATGTGTTCGAAGGACTGACTCCCGCAGCTACCATAAATCCCATTTATACAACGGAAGTAGAAGCCATCAGCCTGTTGTTGAAGGACAGTGTGCGCTTGGCAATTGCCACCCGTACATTTACACCCCAAGAATTACAGTCATTTGAAAGTCGCAAGTTTCAGCCGCGTGCCATCAAGGTTGCTGTCGATGGGTTGGCGTTGATTGTCAACCGAAGCAATCCTGACACGCTCATTTCAGTCAGAGACATACGCCGGATTCTGACCGGTGATGTGCAAAACTGGAAAGATATTTATCCGTCGTCAAAGTTGGACGACATCTGTCTTGTGTTTGATAACAAGAATTCAAGTACGGTGCGTTACGCCATGGACTCCATCTGTGGTGGAAAGCCCTTGGACAACAAGAAGGTCTATGCACTGGACAACAATCTGGAAGTAATTGATTTTGTCGCCAAGACACCCGAAGCAATCGGTGTCGTCGGCGTAAACTGGTTGACAAACCGGAGTGACTCGACACGGCTCTCTTTCCGTGATGAGATTCGGGTGATGTCGGTCTCTGCCGAAAATCAGGCACGTCCCGACAATTCCTACAAGCCTTATCAGGCTTACTTGTATTATGACGATTATCCATTGGCACGGCCAATCTATATACTCTTGAATGACCCCCGTAACGGACTGTCGTGGGGCTTCTCCAACTTCATGCAGAGCGATCGCGGACAACGCATTATCCTGAAGGCCGGTCTGTTGCCGGAGATTCTGAGAGGATATATCTCTGTGAGAGTTAATGACCAATAATAAGTAGAAGACTAAAATTATCTTGATACACTCTATGAAAAGACTAAATCTATTTTTATTAGGAGCGTGTGTGGCAGCAAGCTCACTCTACGCACAATCAGAAGATTGGAAAGCAGGCGTTGCCAAAGTGAAGGATTTGATCAAGACCAATCCTGAAATGGCTGAAGAGCAAGCAGACGATTTGTTGAAAGGCAAGAATAAAAAGAACGTAGAATTGGTTTTGGCCATTGGTCGTGCATACTTGGATGCCGGACAACTGGAGCAGGCGGATGACTACGCAAAGTTGGCTAAGAAGGCCGATTCCAAATCGGCAATCGTCTCTGTTTTTGAAGGAGACATCGCTGTGGCCCGTAAGGACCCGGGTACTGCCAGCCAACGTTACGAAGAGGCTATTTACTTCGACCCGAATTGCAAGGAAGCATACCTGAAGTATGCTGATATCTACAAAGCTGCCAATCCCAGTCTGGCTACCGGAAAGCTGGAAGAGTTGAGAGCCATCGACCCCCAGGCTGTGGAAGTTGACCGTAAGTTGGCTGAAATCTATTATTCTGCCAACCAGTTCGATAAGGCTGCTGATGCTTACGCACGTTTTGCTGAAGGCGATAAGGCAACTGAGAACGACCTGGTGAAATACTCTTTCGCTCTCTTCCTCAATCACAACTTTGAGAAATCCTTGGAAGTGGCAAATCTTGGTTTGCAAAAGAATCCTCAACATGCTGTATTCAACCGTCTGCGTATGTACAACTTCATTGACTTGAAGCGTTACGACGAAGCGAAGGAAGCTGCCAATGCTTTCTTTGGTGCATGCAAGGTGGAAGACCTGACTTACCTGGATTACCTTTACCATGGTACGCTTTTGGAGGCTTTGAAGGTATACGAGGATGCAGTTGTTTCTTTGGAAAAGGCATACGACATGAACAAGGAGCGCAGCGAAGTCCTCAATCAGATTGCATCCTGCTATGAAAGTGCCGGTAAATATGAAGAGGCAATCAATGCGTTCAACAAATATGTAGAGACACTGCCGGAAGACAAGAGAACTCCGGACCTCGTGTTCCAATTGGGACGTATGTATTACGGTGAAGGTACTACCACGGACAGCATCAACTATACTCCGGAGATGAAGACGGCTGCCTTGCATAAGGCTGATTCTACTTTCGGCAAGTTGGCTGAGTTGGTTCCCGATAACTACCTGGGTAATTTCTGGCGTGCACGTACGAACTCTGCACTTGACCCCGAAACTACGGCAGGTCTGGCTAAGCCTTACTACGAACAGGTTGCTACCTTGTTGGCTGACAAGGCTAAGGAAGACAGCCGCTACAACCGCTACTTGATTGAGTGCTACCGCTACTTGGGTTACTACTACCTGGTGGCTGAAAAGTACGAAGAATCAAAAGAGTACTGGAACAAAATCTTGGCTATCGATCCCGAAGATGCTATCGCTACGAAAGCATTGGAAGGTATTAAATAGTGGATAATTTTAGTTGTTTACGTGTAAGGAGGAGCAAGAGTGATTCTTCCTCCTCCTTTTTTATGTGTTGTCTGATTTTTTCGAATGTTTTCAACTGTTCCCTTTCTCGGTACCATGGTACGGAGGAAGGGAATTTTTTTTAAGATTCTCCCCTCAAGATAAACTTGGATACTCCATTGAGAGGCTCGTTGGGGCGTCTTGCGCAAGAGGACACAGCGTCTTGCGCATCTCCCCGGTATCCTCATGCGCATCTCGGCAAAAGGAGATGAGCAAGACGTGGACAGGCTCTTCAGCAAGAGGATGGCAACCTTTTCCGCAAGAAGCGTCGGCCTTTTCCGTTCGCCGGAATCTGGAGCAACGGAAGCCTGAGGAGGGGCAACCAGGTAGTGTCGAGCCCCGTACAATCCTATGAACAAGTGTGTTTAGTACATCTTGGATGCATAATTCTTCATGTTCCGATTTGGGTTTAATTAACAGTATGCAGAGAAGTCTGTCGAATTGTAAACTGAACCTTCATTTTCTCTTTCTAAAATTCTCCATTCAGGCGTCTGACAGCTATAAATGGGAATCTGCTCTCCTCTTGAAAGGAAGCTCTCTTGAAAGAATGATTGACAAAATGTTCTCAAACGGCTGGATTGTGTGCAAAAAGTTCCTTCGGACTATTGCATTATACCGGATTTTTGCCATATTTGCTAAAAATATGATATATGAATCCGATTAGAGACTTTGCCCAGATGACCGCACACCTGCAATCGCTCTCCCACAGGAAGCGCGTTGTGGTGGTCTGCCCGAATGACCCTCATACAGAGTATGCCGTTTCGCGTGCTTTGGAGGAAGGAATTGCCGATTTTGTATTGGTGGCCGATGCTCGTTTTGCCGCACATGCCGAGGAGATGCGCAGCCGTTGCCCGGAGCATGTGGACGTGTTGGTCGTTGCTACTCCTGACGAAGCAGCCGCCCTGGCGGTGAAGATAGCCCGTGAGCAGAAGGCGGATATCCTGATGAAGGGGTTAATCAATACCGATAACCTGCTGCGTGCAGTCCTTAATAAGGAAACCGGTATTCTGCCCAAGGGGGAAGTGCTGACGCACGTCACGGTGGCACATGTCCCGACTTACCCCAAGCTGCTGATATTCTCGGACGCCGCGGTAATCCCGCGTCCCACACTGGCACAGTTCAAGGCGATGATACGTTATGCCGTCGGAGTAGCACATTGTTGTGGGGTGGAGGAGCCACGCATCGCCTTGCTCCACTGTTCGGAAAAAATCAACGAGAAGTTTCCCCATACGCTCGATTATGCTGTCCTGAAGGAATGTGCCGTCCAGGGAGAATTCGGACGTGTGCAGATGGACGGTCCGATGGATGTGAAGACGGCATGTGATATCCACAGCGGCAACATCAAGGGGCTCTCCTCGCCGGTGGTGGGCAATGCGGACATACTGATTTTCCCGAACATCGAATCCGGAAACACCTTCTACAAGTCCATCACGCTCTTTGCCAACGCCGACATGGCAGGCACGTTGCGCGGACCGATATGTCCCGTGGTCGTGACATCGCGCAGTGACTCGGGACTTTCCAAATATTACAGCCTGGCACTAGCCTGCCTGACTGAAACCTGTAAATCCCAAATACCAGTCAACCATGAGAATCTTTGTTATTAATCCGGGGTCCACCTCGACCAAGATAGCGGTCTATGAGAACGAAAAGCAAGTGTGGGTGCACAATATCCGTCATTCCACGGAGGAACTTGCGGGCTTTGTCCACATCAACGAACAGTATGATTTCCGTCGTCATCGGATTGCGGAGGCGCTGAAGGAGGCGGGAATCGATACGAAGTTTGACGCAGTCATCGGTCGCGGCGGGTTGCTTCATCCCACACCTGGAGGGGTTTATCCGGTGAATGCGAAGATGAAGGAAGACCTGATTCATGCCGAGCACGAACATGCCTGCAACCTCGGAGCGTTTCTGGCAGACGACTGGGCTTCCCGGACGGGTTGTCCGGCATACATTGCCGACCCTGTCGTGGTGGACGAGCTGGACGAGCGGGCGCGTCGGACTGGACTGCCGCAGATTGAACGCCGTTCCATCTTCCACGCATTGAACAGCAAGGCGGTTGCCCGTCGCTATGCGGCAAGTCGGGGAGTGGCATACGAAGACATTGATGTCATCGTCGGACATCTGGGAGGCGGCATTTCCATCAGTGCACATCGGCACGGAAGAGTGATCGATGTGAACAATGCCCTTGACGGCGAAGGCCCGTTCTCCCCCGAGCGGGTCGGGACATTGCCTGCCTACGAACTGGCTGAACTGTGCTTCAGTGGACAATATACCTTGAAGGAAGTCAAGAAGATGATTACAACCCGTGGCGGGGCTGTCGCCTATCTGGGCACGAACAACCTGAAGACGGTGGAAGACCGTGCCCTGGAGGGGGATGTGGCATGCCGGGATTTCCTCGAAGCCATGTTTTACACCGTCGCCAAGCAGATTGGCGCCATGCATGTGGCATTGAAGGGGAAGACGGAAGCCATTATCCTGACAGGCGGCATCGCCTACAGCGACTACTGTGTGGACCTGTTGCGGGAGCAAATCAGCTACCTGGCACCTGTGGTGGTGATTCCGGGTGAAGATGAGATGGGTGCATTGGCTGAGAATGCACTGGGCGCCCTGAACGGGACGCTGACTTGTCGGGAATATACCGGCGAGAAGCTGACGACGGCAACAGTTTAGGATTTAACGATATTGAGCTACCGAGATTTTTGAGGTGTTTGTGAGCCGTCAGGGGTTTTCCGCGGCTTGTCTCAGGCAATGATGTGCAAGCACGTTGCCGGGCCAACGAAACAGCCAGATACTTTCTCACAAACAGTAGAGTCGTTTTCAGGATATGATTTTGCGGGTGAGACCGGTCGTGAGGCCGGTCTCACTGTGTATGACGGGGTTCTCCTTTGTTCCCCGGGCGTGCGTCCGCCCCTGCGGCTCCCCTTGTCCACGAGTCAACGCTTACCGGTCTTTCGGACGAATTGCGTGTGCATTCGGACTTTTTGTCGTGCGGATGTCACAGGAAATGGCGTCTTTTGCATTGTAAAAATGTTATGAGGGAAATTGGGTATGGGTCATGCGGACCAACAGTTCCTCTGACGGTTCACATGATTCTTCCCATATTCAGTCTCCTTTGTGATTAGGATGTCTGTGATTTCTGTGACACATATATGATGAGACCTAGGCCTGACGAACAAAGGATAAATCATTCTTTTTGACTCTTCTCTTTGTCTTGCTGTCTGTGTCCGTGGTAGCGACTATCCGGACACAGGCACAAGAAAGAGGACACGGCAGCCGGTTCCCCTCTGGACGGCTCTGTGTGCAGGAAGAGTTTTTCTGTAACTAGTCGTGGTTGACAAGGGACGAAGCGGAGAGAAGCGTCGGATGACATTTCTTTCCCTTCGTCCCCTCTTTTTCATGTGCCGGTCCATAAAAAGGGAAATAGAAGTTGCACATTGTCAGATTCTCCCTATCTTTGTGTACCATAAGAGGTTTAGTTTCACGATGACAATCCTGTAAAAACACGAAAAGATGAAAAAGGATGTAGCAACCTTGATTACAGAGACTCGCTTCTGGCAGCTCATTGAGGAGTCTCACGGCGGACGCAACCTGGAGGCAGTGTTGGGCCGATGCCCGGTGGAGGAGCTGATGGGTTTCCGTTACTGGTGGGAATATTTCGGACGTCTGTCTTACCGGCAGGACTTGTGGGCAGTGGCCTATGTCGTACTGGGAGGATGCAACGATGACGGATTTGACAATTTCCGTTTCTGGCTCATGGCACGCGGACGGGACATCTTCTATGCGGCACTGGAAAACGCAGACTCACTGTGCGATGTCTTCGGTCGGTTGAGCAACCCGGCGGGCAGTGAATATCCGCAGCAGGAGGAACTGGACTATGCTGTGATGAATGTCCTGGAAGAGGTGTACGGCAGAGATTTTGACGAAGAAGCCGCACGCTATGAATGGCCTGCCGATGTGCTGCCCCACCTTGACTTCCAGTGGGAGGAAGACGACGAAGAGTCCATCCACCGTGTGTGTCCGCGCACCTTCGACCGCTGGTGGGGCGACGACACCTTCTGAACCTCGGCTTCCCGCTTCTTGGACAGAAGCCCATAAAACTTCAAATGCGGTGTTGGTCAACTAGGCAGAATGAATTACTTTTGCAAAAAATAGCAGAGTATATGATACAATCAATGACCGGATACGGCAAGGCGACAGTCGCATTCGAAGGAAAGAAAATCAATGTCGAGATCAAGTCGCTCAACAGCAAAGCCCTCGACCTGTCCACTCGCATCGCGCCACTCTATCGTGAGAAAGAGATGGAAATACGCAACCTGATAGCCAAGCGGCTGGAACGCGGAAAGGTGGACTTCATGCTGTGGGTAGAGAAAGATGTTGCCGACACGGCGACACCCATCAACATGGCAGTACTTGAGAACTACTACAAACAGATAAATACCATTGCCGAGACGACCGGCATCCCTCTCCCTGCCGACTGGTTCCAGACCTTGCTCCGTCTGCCTGACGTCCTGACCAAGGTGGAAATCCAGGAGCTCTCTGAAGAAGAGTGGACGGTAGTCAACGACGCCATCCATGAAGCCATCGACCGGCTGGTGGACTTCCGCCGTCAGGAAGGCGAAGCCCTCGAACGCAAGTTCAACGAGAAACTCGACAACATCACCTCCCTCCTGGCATCCATCGAAGTGTATGAGACGGAGCGCGTCACCCGCATCCGCGAACGCATAACCGACGCGCTGGAGAAGACGCTCAGCGTCGATTATGACAAGAACCGCCTGGAGCAGGAACTCATCTATTACATCGAAAAGCTGGATATCAACGAGGAGAAGCAACGCCTGGCAAACCACTTGCGCTACTTCCGCGAGACCATGCACGACGGACACGGGCAGGGCAAGAAGCTCGGATTCATCGCCCAGGAGATGGGCCGCGAAATCAACACCACCGGAAGCAAGTCCAATCATGCCGAGATGCAGAACATCGTGGTGAAGATGAAGGATGAGCTGGAACAAATCAAGGAGCAGGTGCTGAATGTCATGTGATGTCGAATACACAAACTTACGTCTTATGGGTAAACTGATTATCTTTTCCGCCCCCTCGGGTTCCGGCAAGTCGACCATCATCAACCACTTGCTGCAGCAGGACCTGAACCTGGCGTTCTCCATCTCTGCGACCAGCCGTCCTCCGCGTGGAACGGAGCGGGACGGTGTGGAATATTTCTTCCTGACTCCCGACGAATTCCGTGAACGCATTGCCCGGGGCGAGTTCCTCGAGTATGAGGAGGTCTATCCCGGACGTTTCTACGGCACGCTGAAGTCGCAGGTTGAGAAGCAACTGGCTGCCGGTCAGAACGTCGTGTTCGATGTCGATGTCGTGGGAGGCTGCAACATCAAGAAGTATTACGGCGAACGCGCCCTCTCGGTATTCATCCAGCCGCCATCCGTCGAGGAGCTGCGCCGTCGGCTGGTCGGACGCGGCACCGACGCCCCCGAAGTGATTGAAGACCGCGTGGCGAAGGCTGAGTATGAACTGGGATTTGCCCCGCAGTTTGATGTCGTGGTGGTGAACGACAACCTGGAGGAAGCCCAGCAGCGCGCCTACGACGTAATCCGTAACTTTCTAAACAGATAGAATCTCTATGCGTATCCTTTTCATTGTCATCATACTGGCAGCACTGGGTGTAGGCGGCTATGCCGTCTACAAGGAGGAGTATGTCATCGCTTTTGCCATGGTGTTCGTCATCTTCCTTCAGGTGGTGAACCTCCTGGGAGCTAGGAAACGGAAGAAGCGCTGATGGACACGCTCCCCCGGAAAGTCGGCATCTTCGGTGGCTCGTTCAACCCCATACACATCGGCCACCTGGCACTGGCGAACTACCTCTGTGAGTTTGGCGGTCTGGATGCAGTGTGGTTTCTTGTCACACCCCAGAATCCGCTGAAGCAGCACGACGACCTGCTCGATGACCATTGCCGGCTGGAGCTGGCACGGCTTGCCACTCAGGGGTATGACAAGTTCTACGTGTCCGACTTCGAGTTTCACCAGCCCCGTCCGTCCTACACCGTCCACACCCTCCAGGCACTCAAGCGTGCCTATCCCGAGAACGAGTTCCACCTCATCATCGGAAGCGACAACTGGAAGGTGTTCAACCTGTGGTTCAACCCGCAGCGGCTCATTGCCGAAAACAAGCTCATCATTTATCCCCGTCCGGGTTTTGACGTCAACACGGAAGAGCTTCCGCCCCAGGTGCGGCTGGTCAAGGCTCCTCTGCTCGATGTCAGTTCGACCTTCATCCGTGAAGGTCTGCGGACAGGCAAGGACATACGCTTCTTCCTTCCCCCGGCCGTCTACGAACGTATCAAACAAGAAAACTGGTATTTATGAAACGACTCTACCTCTCGCTGCTGAGCTGCCTGTGTGCACTCTGCGCCTGGTCACAGCAAGACAACCTGTACCGTTACGACCGCATCCCCGATGCCTTCCAACAAGTGTTCAACGACGTGGCTGCCGAGTGTGTCACCTGCCTGGTCAATACTGCCAACGGCCAGTACTGGGGGCAGTCGCGTGACGGCGTGCTCTATGGCTACGGCATATTTATCAACAACAATGGTTCCCAGTGGGTGGGGCAGTACCGCGACGGGGAGTGCATCTTCGGCATTCTGATGGATGACAAGACTGCCAATGTCGGTTCGAAAACATTCTATTCGCTCTACGACCTCACCACGGGCGAGCTGCTCCGCATCCAGACTCCCGACGGAGTGTCGGCACCCGACGCCGCGGCAGCCAAGGCCTACCGTTTCGAGTCGATGACCTATGCCAATGGTGACCGTTACGTGGGTGAGACCTGGAACGGCGAGCGTCATGGTTATGGCATCTATTATTGGAATGACGGACGTTTCTGGTACGGACAGTATCGCCACAATGTCCGTTGCGGTTATGGTGCCCAGTTTGACATGGACAACAAGATTTTCATCGGGAAGTGGTTTGACAATGAGAAGCTGAAGGAGTGATTGTCGGGAGGGACGGAGGCTTACTGAACATCTTTGTTGATGGCCTTCCTTCTTTCGTGATTGTACGCGAAGTTATCTGCATAATTTTCATTCTTGGACGTGGAATGCCGCATCAGACTTTGGCTGAACGCAATGCAGTGTGCAATCTCATGGGGCAACAACCTTTCTAGATAATATCTGTGTGCTGATACTTCCGTGAACAGGGCTACCCATCCATCTCTGTCCATACGGACATCCGCATATCCCTTATACCATTTTATGGTGCGAGGGGAAGGGGCTATCTTGTCGCCAAACTTGCGGCTTTTCTTCCATGCAGTCTTTTTGTAACCTTTATTTCTCATAAGCCATTCCTGTTATCAGAATACTCCCTCTTCAACGTAATCTCCACAATTTCACTGGGTGAGCAAAAACGGACGGGAAGGCGGGATGTCCCCAGTCCGTTGGTAATGATGACGGGGAGTCCGTGGCTGTCGGTACGCCGTCCGGTGAGCAGCCGACTGCCGTATTTGGAACCTGTCTGTGGGGTCCACAGACGGAAGAAGGAGACCTGTCCGCCATGTGTATGACCAGCCAAAGCCAAATCGGTGTGAGGCACGGGCACATCCTCCACGTAGTCAGGCGTGTGCGTCAGGAGAATGACGAAGTCGCTGTCATGCAGGGCGAGGGTGGGAGAGATGCCGTTCGCCTTCAGGTCGAACGGGTTGCGTACACCACTGACGATGATGAAGGAGCTGTCGCGCCACACGGTGTCGTTGCGATGTTCCAGCACACGGATTTGGTGACGTTTCATGCATTCCCGTATCTGCTCCGTGCAACGTTCATAGTCATTGTTCCCCAAAACTCCCGCCGTGCCGTAGGGCGGATGCACGCGCCCCAGCTCTGTGAACAACTCCTCCACATATTCGCATCCCTCCTGATAGTCACCCCCGAGAAGCAACAGGTCCGGCTGCAAGTCGCGTAGGGCGCGGACGAGGTTGTGCAGGTGCTTCCGTTTGAACTTGCTCGGATAGTGGATGTCTGAGACAAAGGCGATGCGGAACCCGTCGAAGGGCTGTGGCACCTGCGGATGTTCGAACGTGTACTTCCGCGTTCGTCCGATGCCGGGATAGTGGCTGAGCGAAGCGCACGAGGTGAGAAAAAGTATTGACGTCAGTAAGGGAAAAAGTATTTTCATTTGTCTGCTTGTTGCTGTGTTTTCCCGTAAGAGGACTTGCAATTAGTTGATTCTTTGCTCAAAAATAGCTTAATTTGATAGTGTAACAAGAAAAAGGACGGTAAAAATAGGAGTGGAAATTCAGAATGTCCGATTGTCTGGTTGCAGCTGCTGGTGTCTGTCAAGGAAGTGATGTAAATAAAGTCATGTTACCTCTTCTCCATATTTATTGAATAATCCTGAAGTAAATATACCTACTTTTAGGTATTGCCTTGCCTTTTTATCGGGCGTAGCTTTGCATGCCGGAAAGAGATACCAATCAATTAATATAAACAAGCATGAAAACAAGACAACTACTGGTGGCATCGATGGCTCTCGTTGTCCTGACTCTCTCGGCATGCTCGGGAAACAGTAAAAACACGGCGTCGGCTGAAAACACGGAAGTGCAGACGGCGGCAGTGATGAGTGTGGACGACCTGCTCGCCCGTGCCGATTCGTTGGTAGGACAACAGGTGAACTTCCAAGGGGTATGTACCCACACGTGCAAGCACGGAGCTACGAAAATGTTCATGATGGGAAGTGACGACACGAAGACCATTCGTGTGGAAGCCGGAAAGCTGGGGGCGTTCGACACCAAGTGTATCAACTCCATGGTGGAGGTGACGGGAACGCTCGTGGAGCAGCGCATCGATGAGGCTTACCTGCAGAACTGGGAGGCGCAGCTGAAGGCACAGACAGCCAAGACGCACGGCGACGGCGAGGCGGGATGTGACTCTGAGAAGAAGGCGCGCGGCGAAACGGGAAACACTCCCGAGGAGCGCATCGCCGACTTTCGCGAGAAGATAGCCCAGCGTAAGGCGGACTCCGGAAAGGATTATCTCTCATTCTATTACGTAGAAGCGCAGAGCTATGCCATCAAGTAGAGGGGCTGGCTTCCGCAAGCTCTGCCGGTGGCTGCACCGCGACTTGTCGTTCTTCTTTGCCGGGATGGTCCTGATTTACGCCCTTTCGGGGCTGTTCATGAACCACCGCAACGACATCGACCCTCAGTACGTGGTCCGACGGACGGAGTTCCGGGTCGCTGACAACTTGCCCGGAAAGGAGGGGATGACGCGCGAACGGGTGCTGGAGCTGCTCCGTCCGCTGGATGAGGAGGAGAACTTCACGCAGTTCTACTTCCCGCAGCCCGGGCAGTTGAAGGTCTTCCTGAAGGGAGGCTCTTCGCTGGTGGTCGATGTAGCGACGGGACAGGCTGTCTATGAGTCGGTCAAGCCCCGTCCGGTCATCGCGCCGATGGTGCGCCTGCACTTCAATCCCGGCGGCTGGTGGACGTGGTTCGCCGACGCCTTCTCGGTGTGCCTCATCCTCATAACCCTCACCGGACTGTGGATGGTGAAGGGACCGAAGGGCTTGTGGGGACGCGGAGGCATCGAGCTCCTTGTGGGCATCCTCATCCCCCTCTGCTTCCTGCTGTTTTAATCCGAATCGGTCATTAGAGTTTGGACCGGTTGCCCGGTGGCACACGTACGTCTGTCTCCGGGCTGACTTCACAATTCATTCTTTACTCCAACACAATGTCTCCAATCTTAGCATGCAAACACCTGACCCATTACTATGGGAAACGGAAAATCTATGAAGACCTGAGCTTCGAGGTGCCCCGCGGACGTATCCTCGGGTTGCTGGGCAAGAACGGTACGGGCAAGACGACGACCATCAACATCCTGAGCGGATACCTGAAGCCTCGTTCCGGCGAATGCCTCATCTTCGGCGAGAACATACAGACGATGCCTCCGGCATTGCGCCGCAACATCGGGCTGCTGCTCGAAGGTCACGTGCAGTACCAGTTTATGAACATCACCCAGATAGAACGTTTCTACTCGGCGTTCTATCCCGGTCAGTGGAAGAAAGAGGCCTACTATGAGCTGATGCGGATGCTGAAGGTCGCTCCCGGGCAAATCATCTCGCGCATGTCCAACGGGCAGCGTTCGCAGGTGGCGCTGGGGCTGATCCTGGCGCAGAACCCCGAACTGCTCATCCTCGACGACTTCTCGCTGGGACTTGACCCGGGCTACCGCCGTCTCTTCTCCGACTACCTGCGCGACTATGCCCGGGCAGAGGGGAAGACGGTCTTCCTGACGTCGCACATCATCCAGGACATGGAGCGGCTCATTGACGACTGCATCATCATGGACTACGGGCGCATCCTCACCCAGCAGCCCGTCGGACAGCTGCTTGACACGCTGCGCCGTTACACCTGCCGTGTGCCTGAAGGCTACGTGTCCCGGCTTCCCGAGGCGTTCCATCATCCGTCGGTCGTGCGTGGCGTGATGGAAACCTGCTCCTTCCTGCCTCCCGCCGAGGTGGAACGGGTCTTCGCCGAGCAGCAAGTGCCCTACAGTGAGCTGAAAGCCGAGAAAGTGAACCTGGAAGATGCCTTCATCGGGCTGACGGGAAAGTATTGATACAGTTAAAATCCGAAGAAAAAATGCTGCAAGCCATCTTTTATAAAGAGTGGATCAAGCTCCGCTGGTATTTCCTGCTGGCGGTGCTGGTCACGAGCGGAGTGGCGGGTTACTGCCTGCTCCGCATGGACCGTGCGATCGAGCTGAAAGGAGCCGCGCACATCTGGGAAGTCATGGTGTTGAAGGACGCCGTGTTCATCGATTACATGCAGTTTGTTCCCCTGTTGGCAGGCATCCTTGCCGCTCTGGTGCAGTTCATGCCCGAGATGCAGCGCAAGTGCCTGAAGCTGACACTGCATCTGCCGTGTCCGCAACAGCGGATGGTGTTCAGTATGCTGGCGTCCGGCGTGGTGCTGCTGGCAGGCTGCTTTGCCGTCAACATCGGGGTGATGCTCGCCTACCTCCCGACGGTCCTTCCTGCCGAGCTGACACGTAACATCCTGTCTGCCGCTGCCCCCTGGTATCTGGCAGGCTTTGCGGGTTACCTGCTGACGGCGTGGATCTGCCTGGAACCGACGTGGAAGCTCCGCGTGTGCAATCTCCTGATAGGTGCCTTGGTGGTGCGTGCCTATTACCTTGCCCCCGTTCCCCAGGCATACAACGGGTTCCTGCCCTGGCTGGCGCTCTACACGTTTGCCCTGTCGCTGCTGGCGTGGATTTCCGTGTCGCGCTTCAAAGCCGGGAAACAATGATTGATAACGGACTAAACTCAACCAATCTATGATACGTATTAGCAAGATATTCCTGTTTGTCACCCTTGCCGTGCTGGCGGTGTGGCAACTGCCCTGGTGCTATGCCTTCCTGACGACAAAGGCGGCTCCCTCCCGTTTTGTCATGTACAGCTCGCTGCTGGACGATTTCATCCTCACGGGGTATACCGAAGGTGTGGGCATCACCCGTCAGGACCCTGCCGGGCACACTTATTCCGAACACGAAGTGGACAGCCTGTTGCCGTTGTTCTACATGCGGCAGCTGGTAGCCGACGAACGTTTCCCGGACAGTCTGTTCGGCGTCGCGGTCAGTCCGCGCGAGGTGCAACAGACGTCGTTCAACTTCCGCATGCGTCCGTCGGCGGTCAATGCTCCTCAGACGGGGCTGTACTTTCTGCTGGAGTCCATGCCGAAGCGTGTCGACCTGGAGATGCCTGCGGACGCCTTCCGTTTTACCGGGGAAGGGGTGGAATTCATCGTCATGGACACGAATACGCCCGATGCCGGGAAGAGTGCCCGCTACACCCGTATGTTGTCGGACAAGGGCTTCCGCTTCCCTCCCCGCGAAGTGTCGGGCAACCCGACGACCATGAAGGAGTATGACAACGGTTACCTCCTGCTTGATGCCGACGGCAAGCTCTTCCACCTGAAGCAGACGGTGGGTCAACCCTATGTGAAGCCCCTCCCGTTGCCCGACGGGGTAGAGGCGGAGCATGTGTTCCTCACGGAGTTCCGCGACCGCCAGCTGTTGGGCTTCCTCATTGACACGGAGCATCGCTTTCATGTCATCTGGGCGGACGGGACGATTGTCCGCACGGGCATTCCCGCTTACGACCCGGCACGCGACCAGCTCACCATTTTCGGAAACCTGTTTGACTGGACAGTTTGTGTCTCATCGCCCGGTGTTAATCATTACTATGCGCTTCGGGCGGACGACTATGCGCTTGTGAAGAGCCTGGACGTGGAGACTGCCTCGGACGAGGTGCCCGGACTGAGCTTCACGTCGCCTTACGACCGCTACGTTCGTCCGCGGTTCTGAAACGGTGCGGATGTCCGTACCGGCGGCTCGTCCGATAGGTAACCTTCGGCTGGTGGGTGTATAACAAGATACCTAAAAATGGTGATTGTGCTGCCGGAGGGCTTCCTCTACTTTTGTTTGACTATTAAAAGGATTCAGGATGCAGAAACAGACGTATCTCATTTACCTCATGTTGTTCTTTTTCGTCGGAGTCCCATGCTCCGCCTCCCGTGCCCGACAGGCTTCCCCGGTGGAACGATGGCTTCGTGTCATCCTCACTGAGTCGGAAGGGAAGGAACCTCTATCCTACGCCGCCTGTTCGCTGACGGCAGGGGAGGGCAGGACCTATACGGTGGCAGCCGACGAAACCGGACTGTGTACATTCTGCAACCTGCCGCCGGGCACGTACCGGATGCAGGTGTTCTACATGGGACAGACCTTCCGTCAGCCCGACCTCACGGTGGACGACCGTTCGCAACGCACCGTCCGCCTGCGGGTCAACTACAACCCCATCCGCATCGGTGAAGTCGTGGTGACGGCATCCGAATCGAAGTCCCTTTCTACAGCTTCGAAAATTGGTTTGGACGCCATCCGCCACATACAGCCGTCGAGCATTGCCGACCTGCTGGAGCTGTTGCCCGGCGGACGGTCCTCCGACCCCAATTTTGCCACACCCCAGGTCATCCGTCTGCGCGAAGCATCTCCCGTGGGCAGCAACTACAACACCTCTTCGTTGGGGACGCAGTTCCTCATCGACGGGGTACCCATGAGCAACGATGCCAACCTGCAGTCCACCCCGGCGTACAGCAACTACGGCAGCAGCTTTGTCAACAGCGGTGTCGACATGCGCTCCGTTTCGACGGACGACATCGAGTCGGTCGAAGTCGTGCGCGGCATCCCGTCGGTGGAATACGGCGACTTGACGAGCGGCATGGTGAAGGTGAACCGCAAGCGGGGCGGCACTGACCTGAATGCCCGCTTCAAGGCGGACATGTCGAGCAAGCTTCTGTATGTGGGCAAGGGGATGGAGTGGGGCGATGCCCCCGACCGTCTGTCGCTCAATGTCGGCTTGAACTACCTCGACGCCAAGTCCGACCCACGCAACAACCGGCAGAATTACAACCGACTGACGGGGAGCGTCCGTGTGGATAAACGCTGGCTGACGGATTCGCCCTTCCGCTATACGTTGGGTGGCAACGTGGACTATACCGGTTCGTTCGATGACGAGAAGTCCGACAAGAACCTGGACAACGGCGATATCCCTTTGGAACGTTACAAGTCCTCCTACAACCGGGTGGCATTCGGCACGAACTTCCGCATGGCTGCCAAGGACGAGGAACGCTTCTTCCGCAGCCTCGACGCGACGGTCTCCTTCACCATGGAGAACGACCTGATTGACCGCTGGAAGTACGTTGCCATGACGGGCGAGGTCCCACTTTCGACGAACTTGGGTGAAGGGGAATACGACGTCACGGTCGTCCCTTCCCGGTACGAAGCCTCCCTGCGTGTGGAGGGACGTCCGTTCTATGGCTACGCAAAGGTGGTCACCTCTTTTGAACGTCTGCGCGGCGAGGCATCCTACGGACTGAAGGCGGGTGCCGACTGGAGCATGAGCAAGAATTACGGCGACGGCACGGTGTTTGACCCGACCCGTCCGTTCTCGGTCGACATGAACCTGCGTCCGCGTGCCTTTAACGAGATACCTGCGCAACACCAGGGCGCCCTCTTTGTGGAGAGCAATTCCACGCTGCCATTGGGTGCCTTCCGCCTGCAGTGGATGGCGGGACTGCGCGCCCAGACCCTGATGAACCTGGACAGCCGTTACGACTTGCAGGGGCGTGTCTATCTCGACCCGCGCCTGAATGTGCGTCTGGACCTGCCGCGCTTTCAGGTGGCGGGCGATGAGATGAGGCTGACGGTGGCAGGCGGTACGGGCTGGCACACCAAGATGCCCACGATGGACCAGCTCTATCCAGACCCCGTCTACTACGACATCACCCAGCTGAACTATTGGTCGGCGGACGCGGCGAAACGGCGCATCAACGTGCGGGTGTTCAAGCTCGACCCGACGAATTTCAAGCTTCGCGCCGCCCGCAACTTCAAGTGGGAGGTGCGTGGCGATGTGGACTGGAAGGGCTGTTCGCTCTCGGTCACCTACTTCCAGGAGGACATGAAGTCCGGTTTCCGCTCTTCCTCCGAGCCGGTAACAATGGTTTACAAGGATTATGACGAGTCGGCAATCGACGCGTCGATACTGACGGGACCGCCCTCCCTGGAGACTACCCCCTACGTGACCGATACCCTGCTGACCACCCGTTCGAGTACGGTCAACGGCAGCCGTACGCAGAAGCGCGGTGTGGAGTTCACGCTGACGACACCCCGCATCCGTCCGCTGCTGACGAAGTTCACCGTCACGGGAGCCTGGTTCAAGACTGTTTATAGCAACAGCCTGCCCGAATACTACAAGCCGACGATGGTGGTCGACGGGAAGTCCTATCCCTACATCGGCTACTACGAGGATGAGGACGGCTACGTGCGCGAGATGTTCAACACCAACTTCACCGCCGACACACAGATACCCCGTCTGGGGCTGATTTTTTCCACCTCGTTCCAGTGCCTGTGGTTCACCGGGAGCCGGAACAAACCGCGGAGCCTGTATCCGCTGGAGTACATCGACAAGAACAACGAGCGTCACCCTTTTACGGAGGAGTCGGCGGCAAATGCCCTGCTTTCTGCCTTGGTGCGCGAGTTCAACACGACATCCTATGACTACAACCGGGTACCGTTCAGCATGAACATCAACCTGAAAGTCACCAAGACACTCTACCGCGACCGCATTGCGTTGGCGGTGTTTGCCAACAAGCTGCTGGACTACACGCCCTCCTACCGCACCCGTTACGGCTCCCTGGTGCGGCGCGATGTGCAGCCCTATTTCGGCATGGAGCTGAACTTTAAACTGTAACGATAGCCTATGAAACGACAAGTCCACTTCCTGTTTCCCTGTCTGCTGGTACTCCTGACGGTGCTTACCGCCTGCGAGGACCGGGGCGATGAACACCTGTTTTGCGACGTCACCCTGATGACTTCGTTGCCCGACGGGCGTTCCATCGTGCGGATGGAGGCAGACGCCTCCTTGGCAGGGACCTTCCTGCGCAACGTGAACAACCGGCAGGAGTATGATTTTCCCCTCTTCGTCAACAACCGCGGGACGGTCCGTGTGCAGAAGGGGGTCTACCTCATCTCGTTCGATGCACGTGCTACATTCTCCGACGGGACGACGGCGCGGGTACGCAGTTCGCAACACGCCAACCCCGAGAAAGCCGTCACCCTGCTCAACGATACCGAGGCAGTCGTCCTCCAACTGACATTACTCAACTAAACCCGGCACACTCATGAACAGACGTTTTCGATTGGGACTGCTATTCGTTGCCGCACTGCCCGCCCTGGCACTTCAGGCGCAGGAACAGAAGGCACAGCCCGACATCAATCTCCGTACGGTGGAACACCTGTCGTCCTTCGCACAGACGGGACGTTTCGTGTCCGACCGCTCGGCAGCGGCAGCCTTCTTTCGGAGTGACCATGCGTTCACCGAGCTGAAAGGACAGCTGGATTGGCGTCACGAGGACGAGGCATTTGACCCGGCACAAGGGGACGAAGCCCTTGGCGGCATGTTCCGTGTGGAGTCCTACCTCCGCCTGGACCCCCGCTCGGCAGTCTTTGCCGGAGCAGATTATACGAACGGGACACTGCGAAACGTCCGCTGGAACTCCACGTCGGACTACCGCCTGCTGTATCCTTACATCCTGGCGGACTCCATCGGGGGCGACCTGAAGCAGGAACAGTATCACTTCTATGGCGGCTATACCCGTATGGACGGACGCTTCAACTACGGCATCACTGCCGGCTACCGTGCCTCGCAAGCCTATCGTCAGGTGGACCCCCGTCCGCGGAACATCACTGCCGAGCTGTCTGCCGACCTGTCCGCCGGCTATCAGTCGGGCACTTATGTGCTGGGAGTGGCTGGCGGCATCCGCACGTACAAGCAGCAGCAGAGCGTGGACTTCTACGACCCCAACGGAGCGAACACCTCCGAGTTGCACTTCACCGGACTGGGCACGTTCTACCGCCGTTACTCCGGTACCTCGTTCACCGATACGCAGTATCGCGGTACGGGTTATCACGCCGCGCTGACGCTGGTACCCCATGACGGGGCTGGCTGGTACGCTTTGGCTGACTATGACCACTGGACGGTGGATCGCAACCTCGACGGGCTGAACACGGCGACACTTACCACGCTGACCGTTCACACGCTGACGGGAGGACTTGCCTGCAAGCATCCCGGGCAGCACGTCGACTGGGCAGTGAAGGCCACTGGAGCCTACAGCGTCCGTCAGGGAACGGAGCACGTGATGGGCAGCGGGGATGTGAACGATAACCAACCCCTTGCCGGACAACAGCTCTACAAGAGTCGCGAGGCAGACGCCCGGGTAGAAGGGCTGGTGGAGTGGAAACGTCCGGCAGGCAGATGGTCGCTGCGCCCGTCAACGGACTTCCGGTGGACCAATGAGGAGTATGTCTATCCGCGCCGTCGGCTGGAGGTGGCGGAAGTGAATGCCGGGGCAGCCGTCGGGTTTACCCGCTTGCAGAAGGCATGGCTCCTGGATGCTTCGGTAGGCGGCTGGCATGCCGTCAACCTGACGGGGACCTTCGATATCCCGCTCGACGACACCGACCTGCGCATCTACCGTTATCTTGAAACGTCCTACCGTCGGCGGACCGACAGCCGGACTATGGTGGAGGCACGGGTGCGAGTCCAACGCCGCCTGTCGCTCACTACGGCGCTGTTCCTTTCAGCTTGCTACGGCAGGCAGTTCTACGGTGAAGGCATGAGCGACGGCAGGCTGCAGGTAGCGGCAGGGTTGTGCTTCTAGGCTGTGCCCTTCCGCAGATGATGGAATATTACAAACCAACAATTTCATAAACTCACAAAGCAATGGAAAAACTTAAGAACGTATGGCTGTTGCTCCTCCTTCTGGTAGGCATGGCAGCATGTAGCGACGATGACGACAATGTACAAGTCACCCTCTCGACCCGGGAGGTGAAGCTCGAAGTGACAGGCGGAACGACCTCTTTCACCGTGCAGACCGTCGGTGACTGGACCATCGAGACCGACGGACAGTCGTGGTACACCGTTTCACCCCAGCAGGGGACCGGCACGACGGAAGTCACCGTGACAGCTGAAGCATCCGGGGAAGTGGCTTCGCGCAGTGCCAATCTGGTGGTGCGCAGCGGAAGTGCCCTGGCTACGCTGGTGGTCACTCAGACAGGTACGGAGAATCCTGCCGACCCGAGCAATCAGACCATCAAGGTGCGTGCCAAGGGCGGTGACCGGGAAATCGTGTTGCCGGCAAACGAAGGTTATGAAGTGACCATTCCCACGGATGCCGATTGGGTGAAGCTGAAAGAGAAGAAGTCGGGGAGTGTGGTCCTGACGCTTGCCGCCAACGAGGCGGGCGACCACTATCGTACGGCTGCCGTGACCGTCAGCAAGACCGATGGCTCGCACCTCGCCACCCTCAACCTGTCACAGAGCTGGCGCAACGTGGAGCCGGGTGAGCTGTTGTTCCAGGAGGTCTTCCTCACCAGCAACCTGATTGCCGAGACCGGAAAGACCGACTCGCGCAACATGGAGCAGTACTTCATCCTGACCAACAACACCGACGAAGAGCTGGAAATCGGGGGCGTGGCTTTCGCCGAGAGTGCCATCACGACGCTCAGCACCACGATGACCAACCAGAAATGGGAACCGGACAACCGCGACAACGTGGCTGCCATCCAGTCGCTGTACGTGATTCCGAAGGACCGCGGCAAGCATACCCTCGCCGCCCGTGAATCCGTCCTCATTGTCAACAATGCACAGAACTACAAGGCGACCAATGCCACCTCGTTCGACCTGACGGGAGCCGACTTCGAGTGGTACAACGAGTCGACCGTCAGCTCGATGATGGACGTCGACAACCCCGATGTGCCGAACATGGATGTATGGATTTCCAACTCCATGACCATCTACATCCTGAACGTGCAGATGAACCACGGCTTTGTGTTGGTATCCCTGCCTGCCGACCTGACCGCCGCCACCTTTGTGGACAACGATGCCTATCTCTGGAGCGGCACACGCTCCTGGCAGGTGGCTTCGACCGGACGCGACTTCTCGACGAAGTTCAACTACCAGGCTGTTCCCAATGACTGGGTGATCGATGCGGTTGTAATCGGTACGAAGGAAGGCTTTGCCTACAATCCCTTCGGCAGTGCGCTCGATGCCGGCTTCACCTACTGTGCCGTCAACAGCGACGACACCAGCCGTTATGGGAAAGCCGTGCGCCGCAAGGCCAACACCGACGGCACCCTGGTCGACACCAACAACTCGACCAATGACTTTGAACCGGCCGTTGCCGCTTCATTGGCAAAATAATCCCTTCCCCTGTCATTGGTTTTCGATGCTTGTCAGCGCGGACGCTCCGGCGATAAAAAGCCGGCAGCGCCCGCGTTGCCTTTTCCGGAATATGCCTACTTTTGCAGGCGGAAGGCGGAGAGGCAGTGTCATCCTTTCTCCCCAAAGCCTTCTCTCCGGTAAAACCAGAAACAAATGGAAAACGACGTAAAGACCAATTCTCCGCGTGCCTGGCTGCTTGCCGCACGTCCCAAGACCCTCTCTGCTGCGGCAGTCCCGGTCATGGTCGGTTCGGCACTGGCAGCCGCCGACCTGGGTGCAGACTTTCAGGTCCTGCCCTGTGTGCTCTGCTTCCTGTTTGCCTTCATCATGCAGATTGACGCCAATTTCATCAACGACTATTTCGATTTCCGCAAAGGGAGTGACCGCACCGACCGGCTCGGTCCCGAGCGTGCCTGTGCACAGGGATGGATTACGCCCCGTGCCATGCAGGGAGGCATTGTCGTGACTACGCTGCTTGCCTGTGTGGCAGGCTTGCCGTTGCTGTGGATTGGCGGATGGGAGTTGTTGCTGGTGGGAGCCGTCTGTGTGCTGTTCGCCTTCCTTTATACCCTCGGGTTGTCCTATCGCGGATGGGGCGACGTGCTCGTGCTGGTGTTCTTCGGTTGGGTGCCGGTCTGCTTCACCTACTATTTGCAGACGGGTGTCTGGACCTGGGCATCCGTGGTCTGTGCCACAGCCTGCGGACTGGTCATTGACACACTGCTCATGGTCAACAACTTCCGCGACCGCGACCAGGACCGCATCAGTGGCAAGCGTACCGTGGTGGTTCGTTGGGGGGCACGTGCCGGCAGCACCGGTTACTTGTGGCTGGGCTTCCTCTCCTGTGTAGGTTGCCTGTCGCTCGTGGCAGGCGGTTACTTGTGGGCGGCAATCCTGCCGCAGTTCTACCTGTTCCTCCACATCAAGACCTGGCAGCTCATGGTCAGCCTCCATCAGGGTCGTGCGCTCAACCGGGTGCTGGGCATGACGGCACGCAACATCTTCCTTTTCGGATTGCTGCTCACCGTCGGGCTGCTGTTGCAGTGCCTGGGATAGAGGACTGACGGGGATTAGCCTTTCGTCCTCTCTGTCAGCAGGGCGAGTCCCTTGGCTGTCAGCAGGTACTTCTGACGGGGATGCTTGGGCTTGTCGGGATAAAGCATGGCGACAACTCCCTCCTGCATGGCAGGCGTCAGGTAGGTGTCTATGAAGCTCTCCCGGTTCTTTAGTCCCAGGGCAGCCAGCATGCTCTTGACGGACAACTGCTGACGGTCCAGTACCTCGATTAGCCGATGGACGTTCTCATTGGGTATGTTCCAATGACTGTCGTTACTTGTCGGGTTACTTGTCGGGTAGCTTGTCGGGTCAGGTAGTTTCTCAGGGGCATTGACCAAGAGATAACGGTTGCGCAGTTCGTTCTGTTCACCCATCAGCAGGTTGCGAAGGAAGCGTTCCAGATATTCGCGGTTGGCCGTGATGCCTTTTTGGATATTCTGATAGTTGGCACGCACCAATGCGTTTCTGAAGTACCACGCATGTTTGGCAAACAGGTCGTTTTCGATGTGAAATCCCATGGAACGTAAATACTTGATGGCGAATACGGCTGTTGTCCGGGTATTTCCCTCTCCAAAAGGATGTATCTGCCACAGTCCTGCAAGGAACCGGGCAAAATGCCGGATGAAGCCTTCCGGATTTACTCCGGAATAGTCGAACTGCCGTTCCTGCTCCAGGTCATATTCGATGGCCCTCCGGATATCCGGGGCAGAAACATAGAGGACACTTTCTCCTCGCAATACCCATTCCCTTTTGGAGATGTTGTAGTCTCTGATTTGACCGGCGAATTTGAATATCCCGTCAAAAATCCGTCGGTGGATGGAAGTCAGCCCCACCAATGTGAACGCAAAGGTCTGTTCCGTCAATAGTCGTCGGATATTGACGGAAGCCTTGTCTGCCTCATGCTGTTCTTCGTCTTCCTCAGTATGGATTCCCTTTGATTCATAATAGCTGTGTATCAGTCGGGAAACTTCGTCGATGTCAATCTCTCCTTCGATGTCTTTACGGACGGTGTCCAGCAGATAGTCGGATGTTTTCAGTCCATCGACGGCTTGAAGACCGATGGCGGTCTGCCAGGCATAACTTTTTGCCCGCTTGTCCGGTTCACTTTGATGCAGGTATTCGTCAAAATCAATCATAGGTCTCTTTTAGGTTTTGCAATGTTCGCAAAATATCTTGGAATCTCCAAGCAAAGATACAACATTCAGGCAGGTATTCCGTCTCTTTCTCCCCGGATTGACAAAGTGTCAAAACGTCAAACGAATCGCTTGAGAAGGGGCTTCCTTGCACCCGAAGATGAGTCGGTGAGCAAAAATGTCCTTCTGGAGCGATTCGCAAAATACACTTTGCCGGCGTTTGATGGGAAATGGTTGCTAGAGGAGAGAAGGAATACGTGCTATGATGGCTTTTTGAGAAGATGAGGTTTTCCGTTGGATGCGATTTGATAGTTGCAAAAGTTACGTGCTCTCACTCCTTCTAGAGAGCGGATGTCAAGAATTTTGTTTCGTTTTTCTCTTTTCTATACATCGACGGACCAAACAATATTGTTTCACTCGTCAAACAATATTGTTTCACGTGCCAAACACAAGTGTTTGACGTCTCAAACAATATTGTTTCGCGCATGAAAAAGAAGTGTTTTGTGTGAACAACTATTAAAATCATAGGCAGTCTGGCTTGTCAATGTGAAGCAGATTTAGCATTTGCTCGCTAGTTTGCCGCATTTCCTCGAAGTACGCGTTAGCTGAAAAAACGGGATTCGGGAAATTGTGAAAGCAAATAAGGACTTTTGCTTTCTATTTGTCTTCCGGTAATTCCAGGCTCTTGGCATGACTCGAACTCTCGGTGAAGAAGTCCGACAGCGTGGCGAAATACGTGTGCCGCATAGAGGACTTGTCAATCGTCCACATTTCCTTAGGTAATAATTGATTATAGCATCACTTATCTGAAGAAAGAAACAAAAATATATTCGAGCATCCTCTTGACTTGGTCACTTGACTTAGTCACTTCCCCTACGAAAGTGACTAAGTGAAAATGACCAAGTGAAACACTTCACAACTGTCCGCACTGTCCTTTGCTGCAATCAAGGCGTTGAAATGAACTATCCACCAGTAACCGCCGAAAGGCTTCTCAAAGCGATTGAGTATTATAACTTTTTAAAGAAAGATTATCGACCGATGTTTGGATGGGTCTCGATAAAAACCACTATTTTTGCAATCTGATAATTATCGAATTAAATTTTTTATGGAGCTTGATATTCTCACGGCGATTTCGCCGATTGATGGACGATACAGGAGCAAAGCGGGAGCTTTGGCTTCTTACTTTTCAGAATATGCACTTATCAAATACCGTGTGCAGGTTGAAATAGAGTATTTTATCACGTTGTGTGAACTTCCTCTGCCGCAATTGGACGGCATCGACCACAACCTGTTTGAAACATTCAGAAATATCTACCGTAATTTCTCGGAGGCGGATGCTGCCCGCGTGAAGGAGATAGAGAGCGTGACCAATCACGATGTGAAAGCCGTTGAATACTTCATCAAGGAACAGTTCGACCGCATCGGAGGACTGGAAGCCTACAAGGAGTTTATTCATTTCGGACTGACTTCTCAGGACATCAACAATACGTCGGTGCCCCTTTCCATCAAGGATGCACTCAACGACGTCTACTATCCCCAGCTGGAGGAGCTGATTGCCCAGTTGCGTACGTATGCCGATGAGTGGGCCGGCATCCCGATGCTGGCAAAGACTCACGGACAACCGGCATCACCCACCCGTCTGGGAAAAGAGATAATGGTCTTCGTTTACCGCTTGGAACGTCAGCTTGCCGTACTGAAGGCTTCGCCCATCACTGCCAAGTTCGGCGGTGCGACGGGAAACCTCAACGCACACCATGTGGCTTATCCGCAATATGACTGGAAGGCATTTGCCAACAAGTTTGTGGCTGAAAAGCTGGGCTTGGAGCGTGAGCAGTACACGACGCAGATTTCCAACTACGACAACCTGGGCGCCATCTTCGATGCCATGAAGCGCATCAACACCATCATGATTGACATGAACCGCGACTTCTGGCAATACATCTCGATGGAATACTTCAAGCAGCGCATCAAGGCCGGCGAGGTCGGTTCGAGTGCCATGCCGCACAAGGTGAACCCCATCGACTTTGAGAACGCGGAAGGAAATCTCGGCATGGCGAATGCCGTGCTCGAACACCTGTCGAGCAAGTTGCCGGTATCCCGCCTGCAACGCGATTTGACCGACTCCACAGTGTTGCGCAACGTCGGTGTTCCTTTCGGACACACGGTCATCGCCATCCAGAGTTCGCTGAAGGGACTCCGCAAGCTGTTGCTCAACGAGCCTGCCATCTACCGTGACCTGGACAACTGCTGGAGCGTGGTGGCAGAAGCCATCCAGACCATCCTGCGCCGTGAGGCTTACCCGCATCCCTACGAGGCGCTGAAGGCTCTGACGCGTACGAATCAGGCGATTACCGAAGCATCCATCAAGGAGTTCATCGAGCAGCTTAATGTGAGTGAGGACATCAAGAAGGAGTTGCGTGCCATCACTCCGCACAACTACACAGGCATGTAAAGTTAACATTAGCCCGCGAGGGCGAACATTTTAATATACCATAAACCGTAAAAACATGAGTACAGATCAAGAAAACTGGCAGGAGAATTCGGAAGAGAATTCCAATGCACGCGAAGAATCACGTTCGTTTAATAGAGAGTATAGAAAGGTGAATTACAACCGCGACGAAAACAACAACGCCGAGGGGCGTGCGTTCCGTCCTTCTTCGTTCAACCGCTTCGGAGGTGAAGGTGGAGGAAACTCATACAATCAGGACCGTCCGCGTCGTCCGCGCATCAGCCGTCCGACACCCCCTGCAGGTGAACCGGCATACCGTGCTGACGGCAATGAAGGACAGCGCCCGCGTCGTCCGCGTATAGGCGGAGGAAATGCGCCCGCTTACCACAGCGACGGCAATCAGGGATACCGTGGCGGCGACCGTCAGAACAACTACAACCGTCAGAATGACCGTCAGCGCAGCTACAACCCGAACTTCCGCAATGCGAACAACGGTGAAAGACGTCCCTGGCGTCAGAACAACTATAACAACGGCAACCGCTACGACAACGGCAACCGTTATGACAATAACGGAGGCAATCGCTACGAGCCGAACGGCAACCGCTGGGAAAACGGCGACGGACAGCAGACGCAACAACGTTCGGGCTTCCGTCGGCAGAACAACTACAACAACGGTGGTTATAACAATGGCGGTGGCTACAACCGGGGTGGAAACTCTTATGGACAGGGCGGAGGATACCGTCAGGGTGGCTACAACAACAACCGCGGTCAGGGCGGCTTCCGTCGTCGGACGGCCGATTATGACCCGAATGCGAAGTACAGCCGCAAGAAGCAGTTTGAATACAAGGATGTGTTGACCGACCCGAACGAGCCGATCCGTCTGAACAAATATCTTGCCAATGCCGGCGTATGTTCACGTCGCGAGGCTGACGAATACATCACCGCCGGAGTCGTTTCGGTGAACGGTGAAGTGGTGACTGAACTGGGTACGAAGATCAAGCGCAGCGACGAGGTGAAGTTCCACGACCAGCCGGTGACCATCGAACGCAAGGTATACGTGCTGCTGAACAAACCGAAAGATTGTGTGACGACTTCAGAAGATCCGCGGGAACGTAAGACCGTCATGGACTGCGTGAAGGGTGCCTGCAAGGAGCGCATCTATCCGGTGGGCCGTCTGGACCGCAACACGACCGGTGTGCTGCTGCTGACGAACGATGGCGACCTGGCTTCGAAGCTGACCCATCCGAAGTACCTGAAGAAGAAAATCTATCACGTACACTGTGACAAGAACGTGGCTCAGGCTGACCTCGACAAGATTGCCGCAGGCATCACGCTCGATGACGGCGAAATCCACGCTGACTCCATCAGCTATGCTTCCGACACCGACAAGTCGCAGGTGGGCATTGAAATCCACTCCGGAAAGAACCGCATCGTGCGCCGTATCTTTGAATCGCTGGGTTATCGTGTCACCAAGCTCGACCGTGTGTTCTTTGCCGGACTGACCAAGAAGAACCTGCGTCGCGGACAGTGGAGATACCTGACAGAGAAGGAAGTCAACATGCTCCGCATGGGTGCTTTCGAGTAAAACATTTTTCAACTTTCGCATGCGCAAGGTGTGAGAGGACAGGGCTACTCATGCCTTGTCTACTGTCAGACCGGGTGCATGCGGAACTTTAGTTACATGATATATTATGGAAACAATTCGTAGAACAAAGGTTGTCGACCTGCTGAAGCGTACCGACGTCGGTGCGCAAGTCAATGTGAAAGGCTGGGTACGTACCCGCCGCGGTAGTAAACAAGTCAACTTCGTGGCTATCAATGATGGTTCTACTATCAATAATGTACAGGTGGTGGTCGATGTGGAGAAGTTCGACGCCGACATGCTGAAACTCATCACGACCGGTGCCTGTCTGAGCGTGAACGGTGTGCTGGTGGCTTCCGTCGGTTCCGGTCAGGCTGTGGAAATCCAGGCTACGGAAATCGAGGTATTGGGTGCTTGCGACAACACCTATCCCTTGCAGAAGAAGGGTCACTCGATGGAATTCCTTCGTGAGATAGCCCACTTGCGTCCGCGTACGAACACGTTCGGTGCGGTGTTCCGCATCCGTCACCACATGGCGTATGCCATCCACAAGTTCTTCCATGACAAGGGCTTCTTCTATTTCCATACACCCATCATCACGGCTTCTGACTGTGAGGGTGCCGGACAGATGTTCCAGGTGACGACCATGAACCTGTATGACCTGAAGAAGGATGAGAAGGGTTCCATCATCTATGATGACGACTTCTTCGGCAAGCAGGCCAGCCTGACTGTCTCCGGACAGCTCGAAGGTGAGTTGGCAGCTACTTCACTCGGTGCCATCTATACGTTCGGTCCGACGTTCCGTGCTGAAAATTCGAACACGCCGCGTCACTTGGCGGAGTTCTGGATGATTGAGCCGGAAGTGGCCTTCAACGACATTACCGACAATATGGACCTGGCGGAAGAATTCATCAAATTCTGCGTGCAGTGGGCACTTGACAACTGCTATGACGATGTGAAGTTCCTCAACGACATGTTCGACAAGGGGCTGATCGAGCGTCTGCAGAGTGTGTTGAAGGAAGAGTTTGTCCGCCTGCCTTACACCGAAGGTATCAAGATTCTGGAAGATGCCGTAGCCAAAGGGCATAAGTTCGAATTCCCCGTATACTGGGGTGTGGACCTGGCATCCGAGCACGAACGTTTCCTGGTGGAAGACCACTTCAAGCGTCCTGTCATCCTGACGGATTATCCGAAGGACATCAAGGCCTTCTACATGAAGCAGAACGAAGACGGCAAGACCGTGCGTGCGATGGATGTGCTGTTCCCGAAGATTGGCGAGATTATCGGCGGCTCGGAGCGTGAGGCAGACTACGACAAGTTGCTCAACCGCATCAACGAGCTTCACATCCCGATGAAGGACATGTGGTGGTATCTCGATACACGTAAGTTCGGTACCTGTCCTCACTCCGGTTTCGGATTGGGCTTTGAGCGTCTGTTGCTCTTCGTGACAGGTATGACGAACATCCGCGACGTCATCCCGTTCCCGCGTACCCCGCGTAATGCCGAGTTCTGATATTTTCAGAGACTGATATAAACAAAGCCGTGCCCGGTTCCACTTGACGGAATGGGCACGGCTTTGCTGTTCCTGTAGCTCTGTGTGCAAACTGAACCGTGTGCGGACTTGCAGGACAGGGCATAAAAAAAGAAGGAGGCTTTTGCAAGTCTCCTTCTTTTGTACACCCTCAGGGGCTCGAACCCTGGACCCATTGATTAAGAGTCAATTGCTCTACCAACTGAGCTAAGAGTGCATTTCTCATTTGCGTTTGCAAAGGTAAGGCTTTTTTCGAAAGTGCCAAAACATGCGATGACTTTTTTATTGTCAGTTTTACATTGATACGCTATCGGACAGGAATAAGACACTCATTCTTAATGGATACCGAAAAAGCAGGTGATTTTCTCTTTCGGCATCCATTTCTACGACATCTTATTCCAATTCACGAATTCGGCAGAAGCATTCTCCAAAATGTTCATCCACATAAGGTACGGACTCCTTGAAAATACCGAAAACAGTAGAACCGGAACCGGACATGGAAGCATAGACAGCACCCATATCATACAGCTTATCCTTGATGGCAGCAATTTCCGGATGAGCAAGAAAGACGCTATGTTCAAAGTCATTCACGATACGCTCCTTCCATTGTTCAATCGGCAGACGGATAAGCTCAGGAAGTGATGCGACCGGGCGACGGGGCGTTACATGACCGTAAGCTTCAGCTGTCGAGACGGAGATGTCCGGCTTAACCAGGACAATATACATGCCCTTCAAGGATAATTCAATAGGAGTAAATACATTCCCGATACCGGTAGCGAACACGGGGCGGTCTTTGATAAAGAAAGCACAATCCGCTCCCAAGCGAGCAGCATAAGCTTCCATTTGTTCTACACTCATTCCCAAGGAAAATTTCTCATTGAGCAGTTTGATCATGAAGGCTGCATCGGATGAACCTCCACCCAAACCGGCTCCCATCGGGATGTGCTTGTACATATATATATGTATAGGCGGAATATCATAGTCGGACTTCAGCAAACGGTAGGCTTTCACTACCAGATTATCCTCGGGAGAGCCTTCAATCGGCGTTCCACTGATTTTCAAGTCATATTCTTGTTCCGAACCATTGAGGGGAACTACCTCAAGTGCGTCTTCCAGGTGAATGGGATAGAAGATGGTTTCAATGTTATGATAGCCATCAGGGCGTTTTTCAACAATGTTCAATCCCAGATTTATTTTGGCATTTGGAAAGGTTATCATAGTGTTTTGATGGTTTTATTGTCGGGACAAATATAAACGAAACTTTTTAATTTGACAGGTTGACACCCAAAAGAATCATTCGTTTGTTCAAAAAAAGCATCGTTCCAAGCTCGCTCCTCCTCCTTAGTTTTGCTTATCTTTGCGTCGCTAAAAACAGAAGAAAACAACTATGCCGGAACCTAAACGAAATAATACACGAACACGACAGTCAAAAGCCAAAGTCCCGGAAATGAACGAGTATGGTCATCTCCAGCCTCAAGCTCCGGAACTGGAAGAGGCTGTGTTGGGTGCCCTCATGATTGAACGAGATGCCTATTCCCTAGTGAGCGAAATCTTACGTCCCGAGTCGTTCTACGACCAACGGCACCAGCTCATCTACAAGGCCATCAGCACACTTGCCATCCAGCAACAGCCGGTTGATATTCTGACAGTGACCGAACAACTGAAGAAGACCGGGGAGCTGGATGATGTAGGAGGTCCTTTCTATATCACGCAGCTGAGTGGTAAAGTTGCCTCTTCGGCGCACATTGAATATCATGCCCGCATCATTGCACAGAAATTCCTGGCTCGTGAGCTGATTACATTTACCAGCAATATACAGACGAAAGCGTTTGATGCCACCCAGGATGTAGACGACCTCATGCAGGAAGCTGAAGGGAAACTCTTTGAGATTTCCCAACAGAACATGAAAAAGGACTATACGCAAATCAATCCTGTCATCAAGGAGGCGTACGACATGCTGCAAAAGGCGGCTGCACGTACGGACGGTCTGAGTGGATTGCCCAGCGGCTTCCATCAGCTCGACAAGATGACCTCGGGCTGGCAGAACTCCGACCTGGTGATTATCGCGGCACGTCCTGCCATGGGTAAGACTGCCTTCGTGCTTTCCATGGCAAAGAACATTGCCGTCAACCAAAAGACACCGGTAGCCTTGTTCTCGCTTGAAATGAGCAATGTCCAGCTGGTGAACCGTCTGATTGTGAATGTATGTGAGATTCCCGGTGAGAAAATCCGAAGCGGACAGCTGGCTCCTTATGAGTGGGGGCAACTGGACTATAAGATAAAGGACCTCTATGATGCACCCTTGTACGTCGATGATACACCGTCTCTCTCTGTCTTTGAGTTGCGGACGAAGGCGCGTCGGTTGGTCCGCGAACACGATGTGAAGCTTATCATCATCGACTATTTGCAGCTGATGAACGCCAGCGGTATGTCGTTTGGCAGCCGTCAGGAAGAGGTCAGCACCATCTCACGTTCGCTGAAAGGACTTGCCAAAGAGCTGAACATCCCCATCATTGCCTTGAGTCAGTTGAACCGTGGTGTAGAGAGTCGTGAAGGAATCGACGGGAAACGACCACAACTGAGTGACTTGCGTGAATCGGGAGCCATCGAGCAGGATGCGGATATGGTATGCTTCATCCACCGCCCGGAATATTACAAGATTTATCAGGATGAGAAAGGCAATGACCTCCATGGCATGGCCGAAATCATCATTGCCAAGCACCGTAATGGTGCGGTAGGGGATGTCCTGTTACGCTTCAAATCGGAGTTTGCCCGCTTCCAGAATCCGGACGATGACATGATTGTTCCACTGGAAGGGGAAGTGCTGCGGGGCTCGGGAATGAATGACCCCAGTATGACCCCTCCGCCTCCTGCGGAACCGCCACATGACGACCCGTTTGGAACACCTCCTCCCGGTATGCCATTCTAGGCAAGGAAAAAATGAACGCACAAAGGCACGCTCCTCTCCTTTCAGGAACGTGCCTTTTCTAATTGATACGGTGCTACCCGGACAACACCGATGCAACAGTCACTTGACAACCGGCAGGGGGGCTAGGCTTCCAGTCGTGAGCTAACCACCTCCCAGTCGATAATGTCCCAAAGTTTCTTTACATGTTCGGCGCGGCGATTCCGATAATCCACGTAGTAGGCATGTTCCCAGACGTCGATGCACAACAACGGCTTGCAGCCCTGACGCCACGGATTGCCGGCATTCCCTTCCTTCGTAATCTTCAGATGACCTTCCGGGTCGAGGGAGAGCCACGCCCAACCTGAACCGAAGAGTGTCACAGCGGCATCCTCGAACTGTTGCTTGAAGGCGTCCAGGCTGCCGAAATCACGTGCAATCAGCTCGGCAAGTTTCCCTTGCGGTGCCTTTCCCTGACCGGGAGCCGTGAATTGCAGGAAGTAAAGCGTGTGGTTGAGCACCTGTCCGGCATTGTTGAAAATGCCTCCGTCAGGAGCTGTTGCCACAATGTCCTCAACCTCTTTTCCTTCATAAACCGTCCCCTTGGTCAGATTTGCCAAATTGGTCACATAGGTTTGCAGGTGCTTGCCGAAGTGGTAGTCTATCGTCTCGGCACTGATTACTGGCTCCAACCCGTTTGCCGGATAAGGGAGCTTAGACATTTCATTTTTCATAACAGGATGTTTTTTAAATGTTAGTACGGTCCTGCTCTTCCACATGGGAACAACAGGACCGTACAAAGTTACTTCTTTGGCATCTCTTTACCAAAGGATTTACCCGGCATGGGACGGGGCTTCATCCCCTGACGCCGATTGATTTCCTTGCCCATGCGGCGCATGTTGAACCGTTCCAGGCGGTAGACCTCACGGATTTGCTTCATCGTCAGGATTTTCTTGAACTCCTTGTAGTACTTCTCCTTGACGTCTATCACCTTACGCCCCTGTGTGAACTGACGCTCAATCTCTTGGGCAATCTCTTCATCGGTCATCTCGTTGCTCTTCTTTTTCAACCGAGGCAGACGGCATTCCCGCATCTCCTTCTGATAGGCCTGATAGACGGGGGTAAACTTTGCTGCCGTCGCATCGTCGAGCATCAGGGCGTCGAGCACCTGCTTCAGTTGCATGGCTGCGAAATCAGGACGTTTGCGTTCCGTCCGTGCGTCATTCTTCGTCTCCTGTGCCGAGAGACTGCCTGCCAACAGCACGAATGCTGTCAGCCACATTACCATTTTCTGTTTCATAATCCATTCATTTTTAATAGACAATATTGTTAACAGGATGAGTGAGGGAGTCCTTCTCCCCCAGCCTACTCCTCGTAAAGCGTCAGTGTGACATCTGCGGCATAGTAGTCGTATTGCTCGACCAGCTCTTCATCGGAGAGGTGGTCCAGGTAAGTATCCAGCTGCTCTGCCAACGTCACCATCCGGTCCGCATAGTCGCCGGATGGCACGGACGGTATCGCTTCGGGAGTCCCGGTCCAGAACACGATGCCTGCCACTAGGGCTGCCACGGCTGTCATGCCGACAGACAGACGCCACAGCCGACGACGGCGACGTTCCACTGCCACCTTCCGCATCACCTGTTCCGGGAAACGGGCGAAGAAGCCTTCCGGGACGTGATAGGGCATCTGCTTGCCGAAATCGTTTAAGTCAAATTCTTTCATCATAGTACTTCTGTATGTATTTCTTTATATTCTCTTTGGCATAGAAGAAATTGGTCTTCAACGTCTCCACCTGTGTCTCCAGGATTTCGGAAATGTCCGCATAATCCAGCTCGTCGTAATAACGCAGGTTGAACACCAGTCGTTGTCGTTCCGGCAACTGCCGGATGGCCTTCTGCAGGATGACCAGGCGTTCGGCGGACTCGGCATCCGCCTCATTGTCCAGCCACTCCACCTCCGGCACCCGTTCCAGGTCGTCCAGGGGGAGAAGGGTGTGCTTGTTCTTCTCTAGGAAGCGGAGGGCTTCATTGGTGGCTATCTTGTACAGCCAGGTCGACAGCTTGCTGCTCCCCTTGAAGGAACCCCAATGCTTGTAGGCCCGCAGGAAAGTCTCCTGCAACACATCCTCGGCATCGTCATGACCGGGCAACATGCGGCGGACATGCCAATACAGGGGTTCCTGGTAACGCTCAATCAAACATCTGAAACCTTTTTCCTTATCCTTATCAGCGATTTGCAAAATCTCTTCATCCATGTTTCATCTGATGGTTTACTCTGTAGACCCGGAGCCTGAGAGGAAGTTCAAGTCCGGGTTTCTCTTTAACCTTTATTTGTTCTGTCTGGGTTTATGCACACAAAGATACGGCATACTTCCGGCATGAGCCAATGGCATCGGTCGTACCCTGCGGCTTTGTGCCCTTCCTGTGTACGGCATAGACGACATTAAACCCGGGGATAGACGGAGCAAAGTATAATACTTAGGCAGCCTAAGTATTATACTTAGGGGGTCTAAGTATAATACTTTGGTCTGTACAAGCCGTACTTTAATGTGGTCTGAGCCGGGGATGGATGCCGTCTATGTGGCGGATAGATAAAGCAAGCCCCGGAAGACTCAATCGGCCTTCCGGGGCTGCCCGACGGGAATGCCGGAAACGGCATTCCGCTTATTCACCCTTAACCTTTATCTGTTATTTGAATCACTTTTTATCGGTATCCAAATCCCATTTGATGAAGTAGTCACCGTTCATGATTTTGGCACGGATTTCAGCGGCATTGCCGGTCTCCTCGTATTTCTCACCGATGCACTGTGCCATGAAGCTCGGGTCGTTGTAGCGTTTCGCCATGCGGATCATTGCCGGGTAGACCTTGCCTTCGCAGGACATCTCCATCATCATCTCCTTCAGGATTTCCTCGTCGTTGGCGCGCTTGTCGCCGGTGAACGAACGGGCACCGATTTGCTTCTCGTTGCATCCGCGGATACCCAGGTCGACACTGTTCACGCTGCGGGTGGTGATTTCCAGCGAACCGCCGCGCAGGTAGTTGGTCTTATTGGATGTCCAGTTGGGCAGGAAGCCGTTCCAGGTGCCGGAGCAGACGCCGTCAGCATCGGCTTCGAACTCATCCTTGTAATACTCCAGGCCGTTGTTGATCAACGCATCCACAACCTCGGGCTTGCCCAGCTGGTTGAATGCCTCGGCGAGCATGAAGTAGAGGTCCGCACCCCGGTAGGTGTACACGCGGACGTCGTCTTCATAAGCCGGTTTGGAAGAGCCCACCGCACGGAACTTGCTGATAATCCAGTTGCCGTTCTGCTCGGCGAAGGTGTCTCCGGCACGCCAGTCTTCTTCCTGCGTTCCCAGCGGGGTGAAGGTGTCATCGCTGAACCGTGCCATGCCGGCTTCGCTCGGTGCCAGCCAGTATTTGTTGGGGCTGTCCGAGTCAAAGTGCTTCAGCAGGCTGTTCGTCTGACGGTTGTTGCTGTCATAGGAGATGGCGGACACGACCTCGTAGTTGTAGTAGGTGTTGTCCGTCCAGTAATCGCGGTACTTGCCCAGGAGCCAGCGTCCGCGCAGGTACTGTGCATTGCTGGTCGTCGTGTAGGCAATCTCGTTCATGTGCTCCAGGATGACGTCGATGCACCGCTGGTACTTGCCGAGCCACAGGCAGATTTCTCCATAGACGGCATAGTAAGGCGGCGTGATGTTGTCCCAGTCGCGGTAGGGGCTGTCCGTGGTTCCTGCCGTACTGGGGTCCAGCCATTCTTGCCAGGAGATGTCATACGTCCCGTCGACACCGTCATAGCCGATGTCGAGCAGGTTCTTGCAGGCTGCCATCGCGTCGTCGAGATTCAAGGTCTTGAACTGCGACAGGTCCCGCAGCGAGGTCATGGGTTTGTCCACCCAGACCACTTCGCCGTAGGTCTTGGCGATGGTCATGAACGCCCACGCCTTGATGCGGAGCGCACTGCTGACGAGCGACTTGTAGTAGCTGTCGTTCAGCGTGTGCGAGTCCTTGTATGCCTTCAGCTTGCGCAGGTAGTCGTTGCAGGCGTTGACCAGCTCGTAGTAGCCGGCAGGGTCGGCATACGAGTTGCCGGTGAGGTCGTCCTCGTAGTTGTAGAGGCTGTAAAGCTCGCTCGGCGCAAAGGCGGTCGGCTTCACCATCTCACCCCGCAGCTCGTTCAGGTAAATTACTTTGTCTCCGATGGCCTGCATCTTGGTCATCAGACCGATGTATCCGGAATAGACTTCATTCTCTTCCGTGATATAGTTTTCGTCGTCCAGCACATTCTTGGTGTCGACCTCGAAGAAGTCGGAACATCCGCCGAGCATGGCTGCACCACAAAGCAACATTGTGCTCAATAGTATCTTTTTCATTTCGCGTCAGAATTTCAAGTTAATACCCAGTTTGACAGATTTCGGCTGCATCACCTTCGCCATGTCGAATCCCTGTGTGGCGCTGCTGAAAGCGGAGTAGGCGAACTCAGGGTCCATGCCGAGGTATTCGGTCAGTGTCCAGAGGTTCTCACCCGTCACGTAGACCGTACCCGAACGGAAGAAGTTCCAGATGGGCTTGTCAAAGCTGTAGCTCACGGTGATGTTCTTCATGCGGAGGTAAGAGGCGTCTTCAATCCAGCGTGAAGAGAAGCTGCTGTTGCCCATGGGGTCGCCGTAGGTGGCACGGGGGATTTCCGTCTCCTGTCCTTCCAGGTTCCAGCGGTTTGCCACGGCTGCGCTCTGGTTGCCGAAGCCCGACACGGACTCCAGCTGACGGCGTACGGCGTTGTATGCCTGGTTGCCCTTCGAGTAAGAGAACTCGGCAGAGATGCCGAAGCCCTTGTAGCGGATGTGGGTATAGAAGCCGCCGAAGTAATCGGGCGTGGCACTGCCCAGTGACACGTAGTCATGGGAGTTGATGATGCCGTCCCCGTTCTGGTCGACGAAGCGGACGTCTCCTGCCTGGTATGCCTGGCGGTTGCTGTTCAGCAGACCTGCCTGTTCAGCCTCAGCCTGGGTGGAATAGACTCCGTCTGCCTGCAAGCCGTAGAACTCATACGGATGACCGCCTACCCGGCTGACCACCTGCGAGCCGTCGCTGAAGGAGGTCACCATCTGCTCGTTGTCGCCCAACGACTTGACCTTGCTGTCGGTGAAGGCGATGTTTCCGCCGACAATCCACTCGAAGTCGCGCAGACGGACGAGCGATGCCTGCATGGAGAGTTCCACTCCCTTGTTGTCAATCCGTCCGCAGTTGGCATAGTAGGGCGAGGTGCCGTAAACCGACGATTTGGACACCGGCATGATGACGTCTTCGGTGTTGCCGATGTAGTAGTCCACACCCAGCTCAATGCGGTTGCGCAGGAAGGCAGCGTCGAGACTCAGGTTCATCTGGCGTGTCTTCTCCGGACGCAGATGGGTGTTGGGAATCTGGTTGCGGATGATGCCCGATACATCCATGTAGGGCGAGCTGCTGTAGTAGGACTTGCCGTAGTTCGACGAGAAGCGGCTGTTTCCCGTCAGGCTGTATTCAGCACGCAGGTCCAGGCGGCTGAGCCAGTCCTTGTCCTGCAATGCCGGCATGTTCTTCACCATCCAGGTGACACCTCCTGCCGGATAGACACGGAAGCGGTTGGTGTACTTGCCGGTGGCCGAAGAGCCGTCGACCGACATGCTGAACGAACCGGTCAGGATATTGTTCCAGGTGTAGTCGGCGTGGGCATAGAAGTTCATCCAGTTCCACTTCTCGAGGTAACCCTGGATGTAGCGTCCGATGCTCTCGGTGGCGTCCATCACCTGATAGAAGTCGTTCGCCGTGTTCCGGCCGAAGCCGCCGTCGTACTCGTGTTGGGTGAGCAGTGCCTGGAAGCCTGCCATGGCGTTCACGGCATGGCGTCCGCCGAACACCTTCTTGTAGCGGGCATTCAGGTTGTAGAAATAGTTCGTGGTCTCTCCCACTCCGTCGCGCACGGTGTTGGTCTCCTCTCCGTAGATGTCGGTCACGGGGATGATGGTCTGCTCGTCCTTGCCGGGGATGAACATGTGCTCCTTGTTGTAGTTGTAGTACAAGCCGAAGACTCCGTTCACCGTCACTTCCTGTATCGGGCGGTAGTTGAAGCCCACCTTGATGTTCACGTCATACTGACGGCTATTCGCATCCAGTGTGTTGACCAGCGCCAGCGGGTTGCTCACGGCGAAGTCCATGTTCTCGCAGATGCCGTAATAGTAGTTGGAGTAGATGGGCGTCACGCTGCCGTCGTCGTTCTTCTGATAGGGAGAGAGGAAAGGCGAACGGGCGTATGCGGCAAGAATCGGGTTCGTGCGGTCGCTCATGCCCTGCTCCTGATAGTCGCCGTCCAGATAGGCAAGGCCGACGGTCGTATAGATTTCGAAGTTGCTGCTCACTGCCACGTTACCGTTCAGCTGGGTGTGGAAGCGGTTCTGGTTCGTCCCCTTGAGGATGCCTTCCTGCATGGAGTAACCCAGCGAGAGGTCATACTTGGCGATAGCGTCGCCTCCCTCTACACGGAACAGGTTGTCGGTCGTGAATCCGTTCTGATAGATTTCGTCCTGCCAGTCGGTATTGTTGTTGTACAGGTAGCCGTATTTGCTGTTGGCATCCTTCATGAAGGGGAAGTTCGTGAAGAACTCATCCATCGTGTCATAGTAACCGATACCGATGTCGGTCAGGTAGGACTTGTAGTCGATGCCATTGAGCAGCGACATGCGCTTGTCGTTCCAGTTCACGCCGAACTGTCCGTAGTAACTGATTTGCGTGTTCAGGTTGTCCGACTTCGCACCGTCGGTCTCAATCAGGATGACACCGTTGGCACCCATCGAACCGTACATGGCAGCCTCGGCACCCTTCAGCACCGTGATGTTCTGGATGTCGTCGATATTGTATGCCTGGAAGATGTCGCGGCTCAGTCCGTTGATGAGCTGCGAGTCGTGGTTGTCAGGGATGTAAGGCACCCCGTTGATGACCACCAGCGGCGCATTGTTGCCGATGAAGGAGCGCACACCGCGGAGGTTCATGTAGCTTCCCTCTCCCGGCATGCCGCTTCCGGCTGTCATCTGCAGGCCGGCAACCTGTCCCGACAAGGCGCGGTCAATCTTCGAACGTCCCAGCACGAAGTCCTTCTTGGTGATGTTCTCAGCCGACGTGCTCTCCACGTTGTCCTCGATGCGGAAAGGCAGCACTTTTGCCTCGTTGTACTTGAACTCGCCCGTCGGAATCATCACGATGCGCACCTTCTCACGGTTGTTCAGCTGCTGGTTGATTCCATAGTATCCCGACGCCCAGATGGTCAGTGTGGCTTGCGCCGGGTTCTTGCATTCAATCTGGAAGTATCCGTCTTTATCGGTCGTCACATCCGTCCCGTCGGTCACTGACACCACGGCTCCCTCGATCGGTTTGTTCTGGGTAGACAAGACCCGTCCGCTGATCTTGTTGGAAGCGCTTTGGGCATACACACCCGCAGCAGGCATCGTGAACAGGAAAGAGAATAGTAAAAGATTTATCTTTTTCATGATTCGTTAGTTTCTTAGAATTAATAACAGTTCTTTGTCGGTTTCAGACACCAGTGGTGCAACCAGAGGTTGGTGACACTGCTGCCCTCGCCCGAGAAGCGCAGCTCGATGGGCTTGGCTTCCGTTCCAGTGATGGTGATGGTGCCCACCTTCGTTCCGTCGCGGTCATACTTGCTGGCACTCTTGTTACCGTCGCTCGTAGCCTTCTTCGAATCGAAGCCTTCGGGATAGCCTTGTCCGGAACGGTCGTAGTGATAGCTACTACCTGCCAGTGTGCTGGCAGCGATGGTCTGTATCTTCTCGCCGTTGACATAGACGGTGATGGAACCCAGCTGCTGGCTCTTCGCCTGCTCGAAACCGAGGCAGAGGTCATACTCGCCCGGCGGGATGTTGTAGGGGGCTGTCACGTGTCCGGAAGGTGACGAGGGGTCTTCCTCATACTTGAACGGTGTGAACTTCAAATCATAGGTCTTGTTGTCCGGGTCGGTCAGTGTGAAGGACAGGACATAGTAGTAGTCGCGCAGGGGGAATCCTCCCTGAGGCCATCCCAAGCCGGTCATCAGGCCCGACTGACGAATTTTCTCAAAGCTCAGATTCTCCGTCACGAAGTATTCCTGCTTCTCGGAGTCGGTCAGCTTCTCGTAGTAATTGTAGTAGTCCTTCAAGCGGAAGATCAGCACGTTGGTCGGGATGTGGATTTTCTTCACGTAGTAAGCCGTACCGTTACTCATGGAGACGGGGTTGTCGAGATCCACTTCCTGCACCGTCGTACGCCACTGGGTGCTGAAGACCGAACTGAGGTCCTCGTTCTCCTCAAAGTCTGCCTTGGTGTAGACCTGGTTGTAGAACATCGACTGGAGAATCCAGTTCTGCAGCACGGTATCCTCGCGCTCCAGCTCCCACTCCGCCAACTTCTGGTGAGCCACTTCCATGGCTTCGTTGATGACCTCGTTGGAAGGAATCAGCATGGTGGCGGTCACGTTCTCCGACATGAGGTTGAAACCCTTGTTCTCAAAGTAGGGAGCCTTGACCACGAAGACGGAGTCATAGATGTTGTTACCCGTATTGTCCACACCGATGATGGTCGAGTTGAATTCATCGAACACCCGTTCGTTGCGCTTCAGGACCATCTCGCGGAAGATGGAGTAGTCATCGCCCAGGTTCTCGATCATCTCATACATGCTGCGCGGTGATTCCACATACTGGTCGATGCAGTAGATGTAGCCGTTGTTGGTCTTCACCGTCTTGGTCACCGTGGCATTGTTGAACTTGATGACGGTCTCTCCCTGTTCGTTCTCCGTCTTGGAGATGTTCAGGTACTTGCCGTTCCACATCAGGATGCGTTGTCCGTCCTTGATGTTGGACGGAGAGACAGAAACGTCGGACACGTGTGACTGTGCCTTGTACAGCTCGTCGCTGTCCACTTCGCCGTCGGCACGCGAGCCACCCTCCACGGCAAGCACCGTGTAGAGTTGCTGACGCTGCTCCATCTGGTCCACGATGCCGGTTTCCTCCAGCAGCTGGTACATGCCTGACAAGGACGGCTCCTGGGAGAGGTATGAGGTGAGCGGCTCGTCGACAATCATCACGTCGGTGTTGTTCACCGTACTTTCACCCGGGGTATAGTGCTCGTCCCAGGTATCCGAGCAACCGGTACCTGTCAGACCGATACCGGCAGCACACAATGCGCTTAACAGATAATATTTTGCTTTCATAGGGTTTTATTCTTCTACAGTGTTTGTGATGGGTTCAAACAGGATATAGTCAATCATGAAACGGTAGTTGGAGTTCGTGCTCGCTGCCGGGTCCTTCATGACAAGCTTGAACGTATGGGCAGAGGTCGAGGTGAACTCGATCTCGTCGTATACGACATAGCTAAAGAGATAGGAACCGCCCTTATGCACATCCGGGCTGGTGTACGGATAGGCGGAAGTGACGTTCTGGTCGTCGATGGAGAATTCCATCTGTCCACCGTTGCTGCCGTTGGTAGCATTGGCGATGAAGTCCATCGACTTCGCATTGCCGAACTGGATGCTCACCTTGTACTTGCCTTTCACGATGACCGGCGTCGTGAAGGAGATCCAGCCGTTCGTGCCGAGGTTGAGCATCAGCATGTCATGGTTCTGGGCATTCTTCCAGTCGTTGTTCGACTTCGAGGTGAAGTAGATGACGAACCACGACGGCTTGCTCGAACCGGGACGCCAGGGGCTCGGGTTGTTCAGGGAGAAGTCATAGAGTCCCAAGGTGCTGACGTCGGCATTGCCTTCGGTCGTCTCATGGGTGGTCTGGAATTTCATCTCTTCGAAGTCGCCGTTGCCAGCCTCGATCCAGTTCTTGATTTCTTCGTAGTTCGTCACATCGAAGAGGACCGTCTCGGGTTGCGCTTCAGCCACCGGCATGTAACCGTCGACCTGATGCACATAGCCGTTCTTTGCCTGGATGTCGGAACCGTCTTCCAGGAACTGGCAGCGGCTGTTCTCGTCGGCATAGTTCAGATAGAACGCATCGTCAACCAGCGAAACCTTGATGAGGGCTTCCGTGTTGAGCGTCTCCCAGTTCTTGGAGGTCGCGTCGTCCGTGTCGAAAGCCTGCATCTTGCCCAGGTTGTAGGCACCCGACAGGATGTGGTAGGCGACATACTGGTACAGTGCATTGGAAGGGCTGGTGTAATCGTTGCCTGCCTCCAACTTGGCAACCAGGTCCTGCAGGCTGTTGATGCCCTCCTGACGGTAGACATCATCGCTGACAGCAATGACCGTATAATTGCGTTTCAACGTGATGGGCATGCCGTTCGAATCGACCGTATCCTGATAGATGGTGTGGATGCGCTTGTCCAGTCCCGTCGCTTCGACAGCCTCACGGAACAGCTGGAACGGACGCTCGGGCTCACACAGACGCTCGTACACACTCTGGGTCAACGGAGTCATGACGTCCTCCAGGATATAGACAAAACCATTCGAAACACGGTTTGCCAGCTCGATGACGTGAGCCTCGTTGTTCAGATAGAGCGATTGCAGACCGCCGCCGGCAGTCTCGTCGCCATAGGACAGTGTCAGTTCATCCTCGGAGATGGTCTTGAAGGGCAGCACACCGTCCGACTCGATGAACTTCTGCTGGTCGAGCGTATCGGCAAGGACATGGAACTTCACCAGGTCGCGGGCATACTCCTGACCCAGTTCCTGGATGGAGCTGACACCCTGCTTCTGATAGAAACGCTGTACGGCATCGTTCGTCGGAACGAAGACCGTGAAATACTGGGTTGCCTGATTCACCGCGTTGTACAGGTCGGCATATTTCATGATGGCGACCCACTCGGAACAATCCTCGCGGGAAGACAGGTAGGTGGATGCCGGCTGCATGTCATACACCGTGAACGTATCGCCTTCATACGGGTCGTCACAGGCGGTCACCGTGCAGATGAGGGCCATCAGAACCAGGACTGCCTTGCCGCACACCCGTTGAAGCATGTTTGTGATTGTGTATTTCGATTTCATAATTACTAGCAATTAAAGAAAGTTTTATTGTACGACGTCATAATAAGGATTCTGCACCAGCAGCTTGTTGGTCTGGATGTCCCATTCGGGAATCGGCAGGAACCAGGCATCATCGTTGCTCAGGGTCGACGACAACCACTTCCGGTTGGCAGTCGTGTTGTTGGTCATCACCAGGTCGATGAACTGGCTCTTGTACTTGAAGTTCTGCTGACGGCCCAGGCGGAGCAGGTCATACCAGCGTTTGCCTTCGGCTGCAAATTCCAGGTCACGCTCTTCCAGGAGGGCGTTGAGCAGGTCCAGTTCGCTGGTCTCTGCCGCATCGATGCCCAGGGGAGTGGTCATGCCGGCACGGGTACGTGTCTGCCCGATGAGGTCGAGCGCCTCCTGCCAGTTGGCAGTTCCTCCCTTGCGAATCAACGCCTCTGCCTTCATCAGCATGACATCCGCCATGCGGTAGACGATGAAGTTGGCATCCTGGTTGTCACCTTCGCGCTTCAGCTCCCACTCGTCACCCATACCGTTGTACTTCCAGATGACCGGGCTGGTCACTTCGGTCGTCGCCGTTTTGTCGTAGCCGAAAGTACCGTAGATACCGCGTACACTGGCACGGGTCTCGGGGTCTTGCAGACGCTCGGTCATCGTCTCCGAGAAGTAGAGCTTCACGGGAGCTGCGTTCCAGTACGTCAGGTCGGTCGGACCACCGCTGGTCTGGTCGAGGTCGCCTTCAAACTGAATCTCGAAGATGGACTCATTGCTGTTGCCGGGATAGAACATGCTGAACCACTGTGTGCTCGACGACATGAATACCGGACGGATGCTCGCCGTCGCATTGATGAGGTTGTCGGCATACGTGATGCAGCCGTCATAGTCCTCGCTCCACAAGCAGACATCCGCCATCAGCGCATAGAGCGCCCATTTCGTGGCACGTCCCTTGTTCTCCCATGCCTCGGTGTAGGTCTCCTTTGCCGCGTTCGTTGCCAGGGCATCGGTGATGTCCTTCTTGATTTGAGCAATCACTTCGCTCTCCGACGATTTTGCCACGTCGGTCGGCATCTGGTCGTCGATGTACGGTTCGGTAATCAAGGGGACGTCGCGGAAGTTGCGCACGAGGTAGAAGTAAGACAGGGCACGCAGGAAGTAGGCTTCCGTCTGGTTGGACTTCATCTGCTCCTCCTTGTAGCTCTCGTCCTCGCCCATCACGCCGGGTGCATAGTGGAGCACGGCATTGGCAAGACCGATGACATTGTAGAAGTTCGCCCACTTCACACACTTGTTGTTGGGGAGTATCTGGAAATCCTGAATCTTCGCCGGGTCGGTCTCGGACGTATTCACCGAGCCGCCGCGCAACTCACCCCAGTAGAGCATGTCCTTGACGCTGCCCCGCAACAGGTGGTACGACTGTCCCAGGACCGCCTCGACGTCTTCTCTGGACTTCCAGAACATGTCCGACGTCTGTTTGTCTTTCGGCAGGATGTCCAGGTAGTCGCTACAACCGCTCATGGTCAACATGCTGCCGAACAATGCTATTGCTGCAAATATTTTCTTCATATCAATATTCCGTTTAGAAGTTTAAGTTTACACCGCAAGTGAACTGGATGGATGCAGGCGTCATCGCCGTATCCTTGGTCAGGGTTGACGAGGGTTTCACTTCCGGATCTTGTCCTGTGTACTTCGTCCACGTGAAGAGGTTGTAACCCGTCACATAGACATCGACCGTGTTCATCCGCAAACGTTGCGACAGGGCTTTCGGGAAACGGTAAGTCAGTGAAAGCGACTTCAGACGCAGGTAGGAAGCGTCTTCCACGAAACGGTCGGAGCCCAGGTAGTTGTAACCTTGGTTGTAGAGTGCACGGGGGATGTCGGTCTGGTCGCCTTCGTTACGCCAGCGACGCAACACGGCGGTACTCTGGTTGTCGGCGTTGTACATCGCCTCGTTGTCCATACGTGCCTGGTTGACCACGTTCATGCCGTAACGTCCGTAGAAGTTGGCTGTCAGCTTCAGGGATTTCCAGGACACTGTCAGACCGGCACCGCCGAAGAAGCGGGGTTGCGCACTACCCAGGTAAACGATGTCGTACTGGTTGATGACACCGTCGTGGTTGATGTCCTCGTAGATGGCATCACCCGGAGCAACGACTGCCGTACCGTTCCGCATCACGATGGGCTGGCCTTCGATGTCCTTCATGACGTTGCCTTCCGCATCGCGGGCATAGGTTGCCTCCTTGTTCTGGTAGACGCCCAGGTAACGGTAGCCGTAGAAGGAGCCTTGCGGACGGCCGACCTCGTTGCGGATGGCGTAGTTGCCGTTGTCGAACGTATATTCCTCGTCGGTCTTGTTGATGGGGAGTTCGGTAATCTTGTTCACGTTGCGGTTGATGTTGAAATAGCCGGACACGCGCCAATCCTTGTTCTCGTAAGCCGTGAAGTCGGTGCGGAACTCCCAACCCTTGTTGGTCATCTCGCCGGAGTTGTAATACTTCAGCTTGTATTCACCGTAACCGGTTGTCGTCGGTACCTTCACATCCTTCTGCAACAGGTCGCGGGTGTAACGCTGGTACACATCGAACGTGAAACGGAATCTGTTATGCAGCACCGAGATGTCCAGACCGGTGTTGTACTCGGTCGTCGTCTCCCATTTCAGGCGGTTGAGCTGCATGGTCGTCGGCTTGATGCCGCTCATGTCCATGTAGTTGTCGCCGGCTTCGAACGCACCGATGTAGACACCCGTACCGCTTGCCGAACGTCCGCTCTGACCGACGCTGAAACGGAGCTTCAGCTCGCTCAGCCAGTCGATGTTGCGCATGAACGGCTCCTCGGCAATGTGCCAGGCGAAACCACCGGCAGGGAAGGTTCCCCAACGCTCGGACTTACCCATCGAGGAGTTACCCTCCATGTTGACCGTGGCGTTGAACACATAGCGGTTCAGGAAGGTGTAGTTGAACGCCAGGATACCCGAGAGGGTACGCTCTTCGGTGTCGCTGGAGGTCAGCTTCTGCACCGTGCTGCCCATGATGGGGTCGGACAGGTCGGACGAGGCGTTACCATAGGTCATGCTGTTGTAGGCTGCCTTCCGGCTGTCCGTCGTACGGAAGATGGCGTTGGCAATAATCTTGTGCTTGTCGGTCCAGTTCTTGATGAACATCAGCTGGTTCTCCGAGTTGATGGAGAGCAGGTCGGACGACGCATCCGTACTCAGGTTCGAGTAGCTGTCGGTCCAGGCAAGGCCCGTGGCGGTCTGCGGGAGGAACTTGCGGTCCTTCTGGTTGCGGATGTTGAGGCTGATGTATGCCTTGTAGGTCAACTCCGGCAGAATCCTGTACTCCACGTTGAAGTTCATCTTGCTCTCGCGTTGCAGCGTGTTGTACTCGCCGTCGTTGGCAAGGGCAATCGGGTTGTAGTTCCGCGCATCATCGGTCTTGTCCAGCTTCGTGGGAGCCGCATCGATGACGGTACTCTCGGTGTTGTAGCGGGAGAAGTACTGATTGGTGCGCAAGCCCGTCTCGGGGTCTATATAATAAGGTGACTTGTTCGGCATCTTGCGGAACGCCTCCTTACGGATGTTGAAGTAGTTGTTGTCGCGGTCGGACTGCGTATAGGAGAAGTAGGCATTGAACTTCAACCGGTCGGAGAAGCGATAGGTGATGTCCAACGAAGAGTTCAGACGGTTGAAGCCCGTACCGATGGTCGTACCGCCTTCGTCGAGGTAGCCCAGGGCAAAACGGTAGGTCGCACGCTCACCACCACCGCTCATCGAGAAGTTGTTCTCCCACGTGTAGGTGTTGCGCTTCACTTCATCGAGCCAGTTGGTGTTCTGGTGGTACTCGTTGTAATATTCGAAGTTCGGGTCTTCGCCGATTTCCGGGGTATTGTTCAGCAGATCGAGGTACGTCGTATTGAAGCCGCTGTAGTTCGCACTGTTCCAGATAGCCTCCTGCAACAGGGCGGTGTACTGGTCGCCGTTCAGCATGGGGATGCTCTCCGGCTCGAACTTGGCGGAATACTTGGTCGAGAAGGAGAAACGTGTCTTGCCGACCGTACCTTTTTTGGTCGTAATCATCAGGACACCGTTCGCGCCCTTCGTTCCCCAGATTGCCGTGGCGGCAGCATCCTTCAATACTTCGACGGAGGCAATGTCCTGCGGGGAGATGTTGAGCAGGGCGCCCAGGTCGTCGTTGTCGAGGTTGGAGAAGTCGGTGTCATCGCTGATGTCCGACGGATAAGGGATGCCGTCGATGACAATCAACGGGTCCGAGTTGGCATTCAGCGTGCTGGTACCACGAATCTGGATGCTGGCACGTGCACCAGGGTCGCCACCGCCGAGGACGATGTCCACACCGCCCAACTGGCCCTGCAACGCATCTTCCAGCGAAGTGACCGGCGCAACAGCCACCAGCTCTTCGAGGTTCACCTTCTGCGTGGCGGATACCTGTTCGTGCGAACTGATACCCATCGAGTTCCGGTCGAGACGGTTTGCCGTGATGACCACCTCGCTGACTTCCTGCGTGGCATCGTCGAGCTTGACATCCAGACGGTTCTGTCCGGTGTACTTGATACGCACCGTCTTCTTGCCGATGTAGGAGATTTCGATGGTCAGGTTCTCTTCGTCGGGGACACTGATGTTGAAGTTACCGTTCAGGTCGGTGATGGCTCCCACCAACGAACGGTTTTGGGAATTGACAATGTTGATGTTCACGCCCACCATGACTTCCGTTTTCCCATTAAAGATTTCCGTCACCTTTCCCGACAGATTCTTTACCTGGGCATCCGCGTCGGTAGCAGCAGCTCCAACAAGAAGGGCGCTCACCAGTAAATATTTCGTTAGTTTCATAAAGCTGTTTTCCGTTAAATCATAAAACATCATCGATCAGATGGAAGCAACAATTCTCGAAGGCGAAGGGGAACTGGTCGTAGGTGTCCACCACATGGCAGGTGTTGGACGAGCCTTCCAGCCGTACACTCAGGCGGCTGCCGTCGTCGGTGTAGACCAGCCCTTTTGCTTCCGGCAGATGCGGACGGTACGTGCCGCTCTTCATGTTCGAACCGACATAGGGATAGCTCGTGATGCCGTTGTCGCCCATGATGATGAAATAGGAATACATGTAGTTGCTCAACGCCGTCTGGTCGATGGTTCCGCTGAGGTTGCCGTCGGCGTCGAACGCACCGTCGGTGATGCCCGGGATGCGGTTCTCGGCGATGGCCTTCTCGATGGCCTCATTCGTCGGGATGAACGTGATGAAACGTCCGTAAACCGAGGGCAGCAGCATCTCGCCGCTCACCAGGCCCGCACGTTTCAGCAACTGTGCGAAGTGGTGGTAGACGTAGTTCTTGTCGGCACAAATCGCAATGTCGCGGCTGATGTCGGTGCTCTCGGTGGTGAAGATGCCGGCATAGTCGAAGCTGTAGACCGTTCCGTTGCTGGCGGACGTCGTCTTGTGGAATGCCGAGAAGGGCGAGCCGCCGGTGTTCTGCGGGTTCAGCTGACGGTTGAACAACGCGTTGCAGGTGATTTTGCCATCCTTCACGAACCAGTAGTTCCAGCTTTGGCTCAACGGATAGACCTTCTTGCCGGTGGCGGGCAGTTCGCTCGACTCACCCGTGGCAAGGCTGGCGGAGTGCATGTACATGATGCTCCGCTTCTGTGCCGAGTTCAGCGCCACACGTCCGTCGTCGCCCTCCTGCTCGAGGTCCTGCGTGCTCTGCACGGTGTAGATGCCCGCTGCCGAGAACTGGTCGACCGTGGGGACGAGCACGACATAGTTTGCCACGTCGGACACGTAGTTGCTGTACAGGCCCGAGCCGTTCAGGGCATAGAGATAGGACAGCGAGTTCTTGTTCTGGAAAATCGAACCGACCACCGAGCTGAAGGCTGCCGGAGTCTCGATGTGGTCGAGCCCGTAGAGGGCGCCGTTGACACACATGATGCGGCGGTCCTTTGCCACGTCGTCGGGGTTGATGTTGAGTTCGGTGCCCGCGCCGGAGACGGGGACGTCGTCGGTGTTCTTCAAGTCGGACGGGAAGAGCATCGAGCCGCTGTAGATGTAGTTGTAGAGGAACATCTGCAACGCCACCTTGTCGACGTCAGCCAGTGACTCATAACCGCCCTTCTTCCAAAAACGCTCGAAGAAGTCTTCGATTGCCTCGTTCGTCGGGGCGAAGATGGTGTAGGAGATGGAGCACAACGACGAGAACGCATACTCCGAGTCCGTCGGCCATTCCATCGCAATGCTGGGCACGCCGGTGTGCGTGTGCTGGAAAAGCTCCTCCACGCCATACGCCGACGCGTACTTCGTCGTCAGGTCGTTGTTCACCACGTAGGAGCCGTAGGAATCATACAGCTCGAGGTAGGTCGAGAAGTCGGGGTTGTTCTTCAGCTCGGTGTAGAGCGTCTCCAGCGGTTCGAGCACGCGGTCGAGCGTGTAGATGTAACCGTTGTTGGCAATGATGCCGTACTCCTTCACCGACGCGTTGGACACATTGAAGCCCGTGTCGCCCGTCCACGTGGAGTTGGGGTAGAAATACTCGTAGTTCGACTTGGCGTCAATCTTGCGTGTGGCGAAGAACTGGCTGGAGAAGACCGGCAGGAAACGTTCGCGGTGATACACCAGCACGTCCTCGCCCGTCGACGGGTTGTACTCCAGCGTCGGCTCGTCCTGGCTCCGCGTGCGGTGCTTGTAGTAGAGGCCCGCATCCAGCTGCGGAGTGCCGTCGTCCGCCACACCGCTGCCCTCCGGACGGAAGTTCTCCAGCATGTCCTTGGTGTAGGAATAGTTCACCAGGTGGAAGCCGATGAGCTTCTTGACTTCCTCCACAGGCATGTCCTTGATGGAGGCATACCCCTTCTCTTCCAGATACGCACGGAAGGCTTCGTCGTCGGGCGCCATGACGGTCATCACACTGCGCCCCTTCAGCATGTTCGTGTAGCCTGCAATGTCGCACCCTTCGAGGAAGATGGAGAAATTGCCGTGCTCTCCCGAGGAGAGTACTTCCCACTCACTGCCTGCCACCCATCCGGGAATCTCGTAATGCTCGTCCATCTTGTCTTCACAGCCTGCGAGCAGGAACGGGAAGCACAAGGCGTAGAGCACCTTTCTTAATGTAGCTTTTTTCATTGGGATTGATATTAATTGGTTGTTCTAGTAGTTTTCCAGTCATTGTTCAGCGGACGTACTTGTCCGGGTATTCGAGCGAGAAGCAGTAGTTCTCGATGTTCGTGAAGCCGTTCGACGCCACCTTCACGGCATCGGAGGCATCCTGCTTGTTGAGCCCCCACTTGTCCTCCCACTCGTCGGGCATGCCGTCGCCGTCGGTGTCCTTCACGTTGTTCGCCGTGTCCAGCTGTTGCCACGTGTCGGCGATGGGATACTGCGTGGTGTTCCGTGTGTCACGCAGGATGGTGCCCTTCGTGCCCAGCGACGTCAGCTCGTCAATCATGAACGCGTCCACCCGGTCGCGGCGCGGCAGCGATGCACCCACATGCTGCACCACCCACTCGTAGGCGTCGGCGGCGCTCATTGCCTCCAGCTTCGGGTGGAGCGAGGAGGGCGCGCTGAGGAAGGTCGGACGGAAGCTGTGGAACGTGTCCCAGTTGGCGTCGGTGATTTCCACGCCGTCGAGCACCCCGTTCGTGTTGCTGTCGTAGTAATTGCCCCGGCAGTAGGTGTCAAACCCGTCGTTGCCGCGCGAGAAGGGTTTCGAGGGTTTCTCCTTCCTGAGGACCATGTAGTAGCGGCCGTCGCTGCCCGAGGGGATGCACTGGCTCTCGTCGCCGATGATGTCCGGGTCGACCTCGGCAGCCGCCGTGTTGCGCCACACGTTGCACGGGCCGGTGATGAAGTAGTTGTTCTCGATGACCGTCGACGAGTGTCCCTGGGAGTCGCCGCCCATGATGTACGCGCCCCCGCTGCCCCAGTTGTAGACCACGTTGTTGACATACTGGTTGAGCCCCTTCACCTTGAAGTTGCGCGTACCGTTGTCGATGAGCAGGTTGCGGTAGATGGTGATGCCCTCGTTGTCGTTGGTCTGGATGAGGCCTCCCGCCGAGTGGTTCATGCAGCCCTGCCCGACGATGGAGTTCTGCAGGGTGATGTTCTGCGGACGGGTTCCCTTGTTGTCGGCGTTGATGGAGAAGCACTCATCGCATCCCCAGGTGAACGAGCAGTGGTCGAAGACCTGGTTCTTGCCCGACGACAGTCCGCCGGCATCGCCCGAGTCGCTTCCGCTGTACTGGCGTCCCATGCGGATGCGCATGTAGCGGACGATGAGTTCCTGGGCACCCGACGAGCTGACGCGCCCGTTGTACAACTCGATGCCGTCGCCCGGCGCGGTCTCGAAGAGCACCGTCTGGTTGTTCTTGAAGACGTACGTCTCCTTCTTCATGTCGATGACTCCCGCCACGCCGAACACGATGATGCGGTCGGGCTGGCTGATGGCGTCCTTGAACGAGCCGGGACCGCTGCTGTTGAGGTTCGTCACCCGGTAGAGCGTCGGCTTGCGTGCGGCACGTGCGCCCTTCGTCAGCCTGCCGTGTCCCACACAGCCGGGGAAGGCGTAGGTCGTCTCGATGCCGTAGCCCAGGTCGGGGAACGGTCCGTCGGGTGTTTCCTCGGACGGGAGCTCGTCGTCGTCCTCCACAAAAGTTATCGGCGGGTTGATGGCAGGGTCGATGTCATCTTCGTCAATCGGTTCCGTCTCCGCGCATGCCAGAAACGGCAACATGCCCAGTGCGAGGACCAGGCTCATCCTGCATCCACGTAGTGAGAGATCCATTCTTGTTCCTTTCATTCCTTTAGTCTTTTTTTTCATCATAAGTCTGTTCTTCGATGGTTAGAGTTCATGATGTAAACATCCTTTAAGCTTAAAATAGTGGGCAAAGGTGAAAAGAATCAAACAAACACAACTATTAAATTTGATTTTTGAACTTTGAAAAATGATTTTTTTGCGAAAAAAATGCAGTTTTTCCCCCTACCTCCCCCTCCGAACTGCCCTTTTCGGGGTGTTGCCGCTGCATTCCGACCAGCGGAAGTCACGGACGGCCGCCCTCCGCCTCCCGCGGATGTCCCATTGATAGAATCCTTTTTTTTTACCAGACTTTTTCGCCTCTGTCCGTCGATTTCCCCCGGTCGTCCTGCAGACGGACGCGCCGCCTGTCGCCCACCCGGGAAGCCTGCGTCCGTTGTGCCCTATATATAATAGGTGTAAGACAGTCCGCCGACTGCCTGCACGCCCCTCCCCTCCGTCCGTTTCTCCCGACCGACGCCGTATCCCGGACCAAACAGCACCGCGGGACGCCGGAAACGCTGTATCCTGAACCAAAACAAACCGCGAGGCGTTGGAAATGCCGTATCTTTAACCTTTCGAAATGTTTTGGCGCTAGATACGTCGTATCCTTAACCTTTCAAAACATTTTGGTGCTGGAAATGCCGTATCCAGGACCAAAACAAACGTCGGGACGCTGGAAACGTCGTATCCGGAGCCAAAACAAACGTCGGCAAACCGGAAACGCCGTATCCGGAAGCAAGGGGAACGCCCGCCCCTCCCCGTCGGCTGACCACACACCGCCGGAAGCCGGAGAAGTCAGAAAAACAGACAACAAAAGCCCCGTCCGCCTTTCTGCCCCTCGAAATGCAGGAAACAGGACAGCGGCAAGGTCCGGACAAAAAAACTGACTATATTTGTAGGCATTTTATAAAACCTTTAATCCCAAAAACGTTTATGAAGCATTTCAAATCCCTATGGATTGCCCTTCTGCTGCTCTGTCCCGGATGGCTCGCAGCACAGACGGTCAGCCAAACGCCGCACGGCATCAAGTTCACGGTGCCCGACGGAAGCTACACCTGCGAAGTGCAATTCTACACCCCCACCATCGTCCGTGTCGTGAAATACCCCCAAGCTCAATTGCCCGAGAAGCCCAGTCCGGCTGTCGTCCTCACCCCGGAAGACACCAAGTTCCGGGTCAATGACGCCGACGCCTCCGTCGTCCTGCGCACCAAGGCACTGTGCGTGACCGTCGACAAGCGGACGGCAACGTTGCAGTTCGCCGACGCCGACGGACGGATGCTCCTCACCGAGAACGGCGCCGTCACCTTCCGTCCCATCGAGGAAGGCGTGGACAAAGGCTGCTTCCGCGTCCGCCAAGCCTTCCGCCTGGACCCCGACGAGACCATCTACGGACTGGGACAGCTGCAGAACGGCAAGATGAGCCAACGCAACCAGGAGAAATACCTCATCCAGGGCAATGTGGAGGACTTCAGCCCCTTCTTCCAGTCCGTCAAGGGCTACGGGCTCTACTGGGACAACTACTCCCCGACGACCTTTGCCGACAACAGCCAGTCGACCTCCTTCGACTCGGAGGTGGGACTCTGCGCCGACTACTATTTCCTCTACGGCGGCAATGCCGACGGCGTGGTGGCAGGGATGCGCACGCTGACGGGTCAGGCGCCGATGTTCCCGCTGTGGACCTACGGTTACTGGCAGAGCAAGGAACGCTACAAGAGTCAGGACGAGACGGTCGGCGTCGTCCGCAAATACCGCGAACTGGGTGTACCCCTGGACGGCATCATCCAGGACTGGCAGTACTGGGGAAACAACTATCTGTGGAATGCCATGGACTTCACCAACACGCAGTTCCCCGACCCGCAGCGGATGCTCGACGAGGTGCACGGACTGAACGCCCACATGGCCATCTCCATCTGGCAGTCATTCGGTCCCGCCACGAAGCCGTACCGCGAGCTGGCACCGAAGGGTCTGCTCTATGACTTCAAGACCTGGCCCGCCTCGGGCACGGAAAGCTGGCCGCCCAACCCCGAATATCCGTCGGGGGTACGTGTCTACGACGCCTACTCGCCCGAAGCGCGCGACATCTACTGGAAGTACCTCAACGAGGGCATCTTCAAATACGGCATGGATGCGTGGTGGATGGACTCGACGGAGCCTGACCACATGGACTTCAAGCCGTCCGACCTCGACCAGAAGACCTACTTCGGCTCGTTCCGTCGGATGCGCAACGCCTTCCCGCTCTACTGCGTGCAGGGCGTGTATGACCACCAGCGCGCGACAACCTCCGACAAGCGCGTGTTCATCCTGACGCGTTCGGGCTATGTGGGCTCGCAACGCTACGGCGCCAACGTGTGGTCGGGCGACACCGGTTCGTCGTGGGAGAGCCTGCGCAATCAGGTCCCTGCCGGACTGAACTTCTCGCTCTGCGGCATGCCTCACTGGAACAACGACATCGGCGGCTTCTTCTGCGGCTCGTACAACAAGAGCTGGAACGACGGTTTTGCCCCGCGGAACCCGCTCTACCAGGAGCTTTACGTCCGCTGGCTGCAGTTCGGCACGTTCACCCCGATGATGCGTTCCCACGGTGCGGACGCTCCGCGCGAAATCTACCAGTTCGGCAAGAAGGGCGAGCCGGTGTATGACGCCATCGAGAAGATGATTCACCTGCGCTATGCCCTGTTGCCCTACATCTACTCCACCTCGTGGGAGGTGACGCACCGTCAGTCGACATTCATGCGTGCGCTCGTGATGGACTTCCCCGACGACCGGAAGGTGCTCGACCTGAACGACGAATACATGTTCGGTCCCGCCATCCTCGTTGCCCCCGTGCTGGAGGCACAGTATACGCCCGAGAAGGCTGTCAAGGTCGACGAGCAGAGCGGATGGGACCGCGACAATGCCGGGAAGGCAAAGGATGCCGTCGCCGCCACCGACTTCACGCAGAAGAAGTCGACCACGCTCTACCTCCCGTCCGGTGCCACCTGGTATGACTTCTGGACCGGCGAGACGCTGAAGGGCGGACAAGACATCACGCGCGAGACCACGCTCGACTTGATTCCCCTCTACATCAAGGCGGGCAGCATCGTGCCCTTCGGTCCTGCCGTACAGTACGCCACCGAGAAGCCGTGGGACAACCTGACGCTGCGCATCTATCCGGGTGCCGACGGCAGCTTCACCCTGTACGAGGACGAGTTTGACAACTACAACTACGAGAAGGGTGCGTACACCGAAATCCCGATGACCTGGGACGACTCTTCCCGCCGTCTGACCATCGGTGCCCGCCGGGGCAGTTATCCGGGCATGCTGACGAAGCGCCAGTTCACCGTCCGCACGCCCGACGGCAAGGAGAAGACCGTCACCTACACGGGCAAGAAGGTGACCGTGCGCCTCTGACGCACCTCCCGTCCGCATAAAAAGAAACGAAGACACAGCGCGACCTCTGATGCGACGCTGTGTCTTCGTTTCTTTTTGTGTTCAGCCGATGCGGGGCGTTGTGCCTCCCGCCTGTCAGTCAGCCGACGACTGTTCCTGCACGAAGGGTTTCAGCCCCTTCACGGCTTCCGCCGGCGTGATGCGCTTGCCCCCGTTGTCAAGGTCGATGAGGATGTAGCGGTCGTTGCCCATGCCCAGCTCCTTCATGTAGGACAACTGACGCAGCCCGTGGCGCGTCTCGATGCGTTCCACCAAGTCATGGTGTTCGGCTTCCGTCATGGCATAAATCAAATCGACGCAAGCCTGGTCGAGCGCCAGGATGTCCGTGGAAGAGAGGATGCCGACGTTGGGCGTCACCACCGGCTCGGCATTCACGCCCTCGCAGTCGCAGGACACCGACATGTTGCGCATCACGTTGACATACGTCACCTGCTTGCCGAAGTGGTCGATGACGGCTTTGGTGGATTCCGTCATGCGCTCCATGAATTCCTCCTTGGCAATGTCCCACTGGTTGTCCTGCCCCGGCGTGGTGTGAATCCAAGCCTTTCCGATGCGTCCGTCGGCACAGCCGATGCCGATGTTCTTGTTGCTTCCGCCGAAGCCACCCTGCGTGTGCCCCTTGAAGTGGGTCAGCACGACCAGGGAGTTGTAGTTGGTCAAGTGACTTCCCACCGACATCCTGTCAAACCACTTGCCGCCCTTCACGGGGAGGGTCAGCGTGTCCTCCTCGTCCATGATGTCGACGGGGCAGAAGGTCCATCCGTTGACCTTCAACGTCTCGCGGTGCTGTCCGGTCGTGTAGCGGTCGCCCTCGTAGTAGGTGTTTGTCTCGACGATGTGCGCGTCGGGCAAATCCTTTTGCAGCAACTCCCTGACCCACTCGTGCGGGATGATGTTGGGTCCGTGCTGCTCGCCGGTGTGCAACTTCACCCCGACCTTCCCGCCGATGTTGGCGCATACCTGCTCATACGCCCGGATAAGCCCCTCGGCGCTCAGGTTTCGGGTGAAATAGACGATGGATTCATTGCCGGTGCGTTCCTCATAAGGCACATACTTGTTGCCGTCGGTTCCCGGCACGGGCACCGCTTGTGCCATCGCGGTTGTCCCCATGGTCAATAGACTTGCAATCATAGTAATCAGTGTACGTTTCATAATTCGATAAGGTTCATTCATTCAACTTGCAAAATTAATGCTTCCCCGTTCCCGGAGCGTACCCGTTTGACAGATTTCTTTACCCGAATTACAGATTGTCGCCGCGGGGCGCGGCTGTGTCCGCCTTTCTCCCGTCCGGATGAAAAAAGACAATATCCTTCTCTCCTTATTCCAAGGAAATCCTTACTTTTGCAAAATAACCTAAATATAATATCAGAACGTAATGGATACTCCAAAAACACCTACCGTAGAAGAGATTAACCGCAACGTCAAGTACCTGCGGCTGTTGAGCGACCGCTTTCCTACCATAGCAGCCGCCAGTACGGAAATCATCAACCTGGAGGCAATCTTGAACCTTCCCAAGGGCACGGAACATTTCCTGAGCGACGTGCATGGCGAGCACGAAGCCTTCAGACATGTGTTGAAGAATGCTTCGGGAGCCGTCAAGCGCAAGGTGAACGAGATTTTCGGCAACACACTGCGTGAAACGGAGAAGAAGGAAATCTGTACCCTCATCTACTACCCCCGGGAGAAGCTCGAACTGGTCAAGGCAAGCGAGCCCGACATGCACGACTGGTACCTGACGACCTTGCATCAGCTGGTGCGCGTCTGCCGGACCGTATCATCGAAATATACCCGCTCGAAAGTGCAGAAGGCGCTGCCGCCGGAGTTCGCCTACATCATCCAGGAGCTTCTCCACGAATCCTCCGACGAACCGAACAAACACCAATATTTCCACGTCATCATCAGCACCATCATCGAGACGCACCGCGCGGACCAGTTCATCGTCGCCCTGTGCAACCTCATCCAACGTCTGGTCATCGACTCGCTGCATCTCATCGGCGACATCTACGACCGTGGTCCCGGTGCCCATCTCATCATGGATACGCTCTGCCACTATCACAACCTTGACATCCAGTGGGGCAACCATGACATCCTCTGGATGGGAGCTGCCGCCGGCAACGAATGCTGCATTGCCAACGTGCTGCGCACGTCCCTGCGTTACGCCAACCTCGTCACGCTGGAAGACGGCTACGGCATCAATCTCCTCCCCCTGGCAACCTTTGCCATGGACACCTATGCCAACGATCCGTGCAAGAGTTTCCTTCCCAAAATCGAAGAGGGGGACAAGACGCACAACGAACGTACGTGCCGCCTGATTTCGCAGATGCACAAGGCTATCAGCATCATCCAGTTCAAGCTGGAGGCAGCCATGACCCGCCGCCATCCGGAATTCGACATGGACGACCGCAATCTGTTGGGACGCATCAATTTCGAGAAAGGCGTCCTGGTCTATGAAGGAAAGGAATATGAATTGAACGACACGAACTTCCCGACCGTAGACCCGAAAGACCCCTATCGCCTTACCAAGGAGGAGGAGGAAGTCATCCACAAGCTTCACTATTCATTCGTCGGCAGCGAGAAGCTGAAGAAACATATCCACTGCCTGCTCACGCGAGGCAGCATGTATCTCAGCATCAACTCCAACTTGCTCTACCACGCCTCCGTGCCTCTCAATGAAGACGGCACCTTGAAGGAAGTCCTTGTACATGGGAAACGCTATAAAGGCTGCCAATTGCTCGACAAGGTGGACAGTCTCGTCCGCACAGCCTTCAGTGACGAGCCATTGCCCGAACAGCAGTTCGCCGTAGACTTCATCTGGTATCTGTGGTGTGGTAAGAACTCACCCCTCTTCGACAAGGCCAAGATGGCAACGTTTGAACGCTATTTCGTCAAGGACAAGGCGCTGCACAAGGAAGAGAAAGGCGCCTATTACGACCTGCGTGACAACGAACAGGTGTGCGACATGATTCTGGATGAATTCGGCGTGACCGGCGAGCATCGCCATCTCATCACGGGCCACGTCCCCGTCAAGACCAAGAAGGGAGAGAAACCGGTCAAAGCGAACGGCAAGCTGATTGTCATCGATGGAGGATTCTCCCGTGCTTACCAATCGGAGACGGGCATTGCCGGATACACCCTCGTCTATCACTCACGCGGCCTTCAGCTCGTGCAGCACGAGCCTTTCACTTCGACTCAGGAAGCCATCCGCGAAGGAAAAGACATCATCTCCTCAACCCAACTGGTCGAATTGAGCAGCCAACGTGTGATGGTGCGCGATACCGACAAAGGTCTGGAGCTCGAACGCCAAATCCATGACCTCTTCCTCCTGCTGACAGCTTTCCGAAAAGGTATCATCAAAGAGAAGGGACAATAAAACGCAAAAAGCCTCCGCAACACTCATGCTGCGGAGGCTCTGCTTTCAAAA
>ERZ838839.303-NODE-303-length-64168-cov-15.291049_pt1 | contig 64168 bp, 40 predicted proteins | sample MGYA00519909_ERZ838839 | MGnify/ENA primary metagenome ERZ838839 (study PRJEB31850, sample SAMEA3708843) | human gut metagenome | biome: human gut; feature: human-associated habitat; material: faeces | place: China | collected 2014 ...
GGAAAGAAGAAACACTCTTTCAATATCAAACTTTAAAATTTAAACAGGCTCTTAGCTTTGTTACGGATTTTACTTCTATAGTTATATACCGTAGCTAATGAGTATCCCAAAAAATGGGCAATTCGGTTGGCGTCGGTGACACCCAGGCGAATCAAGGCGAAAATGCGTAACTCTGTGTTTAAGATTTCTCCGGGTTTGGGTTCAATTCTTCCATCTTCATTTAACAGGTTGTTGAAATCATGAATGAAGTTGGGGAATAGTTCCAAAAACGATTTATCAAATTCATTATAAAAGTTTTTACGCTCTTCACGCAGAAAGTCTGCCGAACGGATCGCTTTAAACAAATCCTCTATGCGCGAAGCCATCGCTAATTTCTCAAGTGAGCGTCTGTATTGCTCCAGTTTGTCCAGGTAGCTGACACAACGGTCCAGATAACGGGCGATGTACACTTCTTTGATTTTCCCTGTCTGCTGCAACTGCTGGTTGAGAGCTACCAGTTCTTTGTTGCTCTTTGAGAGATTCTTTCGCATGAGAGAAAGTTTTCTCAGTCCATGATATAGGTAAAAGGCCAGTAGGATGAGACATACAGCCAATCCGGTAATGCTAAGAGTCAGGATTCTTCCTAACCGTTTCTCCTGTGCCTTTTTATCGGAATAAGCCTTGTCGATGATGGGATAGAATTCTGTAACCTCTAAAAAACGCAGGCGTGCATTACAGGCTACAGCGTCTTTCATGGAGCAGCTTACATAATTATAAGCCCTTTCCGGGTCACCTTGCTGGTACACCAGGCGAGCAAGCTTTTGGAGGGCTGCGTATTCACGAACCGATGCATTGAGGTCAATGAGGGCTGTCTGAGCAAGGTAATAGATTTCCATGTCTGTGTCTTTCTTGGCTTCGTATGCCAATGAAAGGGTATAGTATGCGTATGCTTTCTCCTGCATGCCTAAAGAAGAAGTAAGCACTTTGTTTAAGATAGGAATAGCCTGGTCTGCCTGCCCATCTAATATCATTTTTTCTGCCAATACAATGCTACGGTCGCTTCCTTGAGGAAGTATTTTCAACAGGGAGTCACGATACAGTTCCGTCTTTTTCAGATACGTTTGTTTTACGTGTGGGTCTACTGTATTATCTGCCATCCATCCATAGCAGGCTCTTATGGTGAAATAATAATATTCTAAGTTGGGTGAAGACAGCTCGTGAGGATGAATTGTTTGTAATTCTGTCAAGGCCTCATTGTACATGCCCATGACACCTCTTACTTCTGCCCGATTGATGGAGATTTCGATGTCTCGCTCCGGTTGAGGCTGGAGAGAGTTGTAGTATTCTTTACGGTGAATATAATGGCAGGCAGAATCAGCCTGATAATGCAGGTATAAATTGAAGAGTTCTCCACAGAGTTTATAACGCTCGGTATTGTCTGTGGCATAGTTCAGTCGTTGTTTGATTTGAGATATGACAGCTTCTCTGTCGTTTTTAAATTTCTCTTTTTGTGAAATTGCTTTATCTAATTGCTCTAAGATTCGTTGCTCGGAGCTTTGTGCAGAAATGGAGATGAACCAGCCTTCTGCAATAAACAATATAAGGAAAAGTATAGATCTCATAGTTTTAAGGTTGAATATCTGGTGTTATATCATTTATATTTTAGTTGCTTCAAATTTTGTTAACTTGTTGTAAACCTTCTGTTTACTTCTTTTATGTGTTTATATTTTATTTCCAAAGATAAGAAATCTTTTTTCATGAATCTACTTTTGCATTGAAAAACATTTCAACCTCAATATCATGAAACATACATTAATTTTATTGATTGTATTCCTTTTCTCGTGGGGAGGAGGACAGACTGCCCGGGCAATGGAGATAAAAAAAGTGGCTCCTTCTTTCTGGTGGGCAGGAATGAAAAACCCGGAACTCCAGATTTTGTTATATGGAGAAGATTTGGTTTTGTCGGATGTGAGTGTATCCGGCGAAGGAATTTATCTGAAAGAAACGGTTAGACAGGATAATCCGAATTATTTGTTGCTTTACCTTGATTTATCGGAAGCAAAGGCACAAACTTTTCAGATTCTGTTGAAACACGGAAAAAAGAAATTGCAAATTCCATACGAGCTGAAATCGCGTGTGCGGAGAGGAGAAGATGTAAAAGGTTTTACTTCAGAAGATGTGCTTTACCTGATTATGCCCGATCGTTTTGCCAACGGTAATCCTGAAAATGACGTGGTAGACGGGATGCGTGAAAAGAAGATAGACCGTGCTGATTCGTTTGCACGTCATGGTGGCGACATTCAAGGTATATCGAATCATCTGGATTATATTGCCGATTTGGGAGTGACAGCAATCTGGCTGAATCCTACTCAGGAAAATGACATGGAAAGCGGTTCCTATCATGGATATGCCATTACAGACTATTATCAGATTGACAGACGGTTTGGAAGTAATGAAGATTTCTGTGCACTGGTAGAGAAAGCGCATGAAAAGAATCTGAAAGTAGTGATGGATATGATTTTTAATCATTGCGGAAGTGAAAACTACTTGTTTAGAGACAAACCTTCTAAAGAATGGTTTAATTACCATTCCAATTACGTGCAAACTTCATTTAAAACGGCCAGTGTAATGGATATTCACGCCAGTGCATACGAAAGAAAGATTGCTACTGACGGGTGGTTTACTTCTGTAATGCCTGATTTTAACCAACGTAACCGCCATGTGGCTCGTTATCTGATACAAAGCAGTATCTGGTGGATTGAGTATGCTGGCATTAACGGTATCCGACAGGATACACATCCCTACGCAGATTTTGATTTTATGAGTCAGTGGTGTAAAGAGGTGTTGGATGAATATCCTTATTTCAATATTGTAGGAGAAACCTGGTTGAATAGTAATGTGCTGGTTTCCTATTGGCAGAAGGACAGTAAACTGGCTGCGCCGCTGAATTCTAACTTGCCTACAGTGATGGACTTTCCTTTGCAGGCTTTGATAAATCAGGCATTTGATGAAGAAACCGGTGAGTGGGGAGGAGGATTATATAAGCTTTATGATTATCAGACACAGGATTTGGTATATGCCAATCCGATGAATCTGCTGACTTTTTTAGATAATCATGATACTTCCCGCTTTGCACAGACCGATGAAATGGCGAAGAACCTGAAACGTTATAAGCAGGCCATGGTCTTTCTGCTTACTACCAGAGGCATTCCGCAGATTTATTATGGTACGGAAATACTGATGACCGGTGATAAAGGCAAGGGTGATGGTGACTTGCGTAAGGATTTTCCAGGAGGCTGGCAAGGAGATACGCGCAACTGCTTTGCAAAGAATGGGCGGACGGCATTGGAAAACGAAGCATTTGAGTTTACCCGTCAATTGCTGAATTGGAGAAAAGGGAATCAGGTGATAGGTAAAGGAAGCCTGAAACATTATTCTATTCAAAACGGAGTGTATGTGTATCAGCGTGAGTTTAACGGTAAATCGGTGGTAATTATCATGAACGGAACGGATGACTCAAAAGAACTGGACCTGGCTCCTTACCAGGAAATCCTTCCACGAGAAAATGCACTCGACGTATTGACCGGAAAAAATGTGAATTTAAGCGGGAAACTTTGTTTGGATGGAAGAGAAAATCTCATTCTAAACTTCTAAAACGTTTCTATTTTTAGGCTATGTAAAACTGATTAATTATCTTATTATAAGATGATTACCATTTATGCTGATTTATATTTTCCTTTTTGTGAAAATAAGATGAAAAAGTGACGCATAATTTTGCTCTCGATAATTGAAAAACATAAAATCTAATCAATATTAATACCACGAAGAACTTATGAAAACAAGAAAAACTTTTGCCTTTGTAGCTTTGTGTTGTTGTGCATTGTGGGCGAATGCACAGAAATTGACTTCACCGGATGGGAATCTGGTAATGGACTTTAGCTTGAATCAAAAAGGTGCTCCTGTTTATGAGTTAACTTTTAAGAACAAGCCTGTGATAAAACCCAGTACATTGGGACTGGAATTAAAACGGGAAGATCCGGAAAAGCGGATTGGCTTTGAATGGACAGAACGCAAAGATAAAGAACGGGTAGATGAGAAAATGAATCTGATGACTGGTTTTAAAGTCAGAGAAACGCATACTTCTACTTTTGATGAAACTTGGCGTCCGGTATGGGGTGAAGAAAGTGAAATACGCAATCATTACAATGAACTGGAAGTGACACTTGATCAGCCGGAAAATGACCGTTACATAGTGATTCGTTTCCGCTTGTTCAACGACGGACTGGGTTTCCGCTATGAGTTCCCTCAGCAACCTAATTTGAATTATTTCGTCATTAAGGAAGAACATACTCAGTTTGCTATGACTGGTGACCATACGGCATTCTGGATTCCGGGAGATTATGACACGCAGGAATATGACTATACAACTTCCCGTCTTTCTGAGATTCGTGAGAAAATGAAAACGGCGGTGACGGAAAATTCTTCACAGTTTGTGTTCTCACCTACGGGAGTACAGACAGCTTTGATGATGAAGACGGATGATGGCCTTTATATCAATCTGCATGAAGCAGCTTTGGTAGACTATGCTTGTATGAGCCTGAATTTGGATGATAAAAATATGATATTTGAATCATGGCTGACTCCGGATGCAAAAGGAGATAAAGGCTATATGCAAACTCCTTGTAGTTCACCTTGGCGTACGATTATTGTCAGTGATGATGCACGTAATATCTTGGCTTCACGTATTACGCTGAACCTGAATGAACCATGTAAAATTGAGGATACTTCTTGGATTCATCCGGTAAAATATGTGGGTGTATGGTGGGATATGATTACCAACAAAGGAACTTGGGCTTATACTGATGAGTTGCCAAGTGTGAAACTTGGGGTGACAGATTATTCACAGACAAAGCCGAATGGCAAGCACTCAGCCAATACAGCCAATGTGAAACGTTACATCGATTTTGCGGCAAAACATGGTTTTAATGCGGTACTTGTAGAAGGATGGAACCAGGGTTGGGAAGACTGGTTTGGCAAGAGTAAGGACTATGTGTTTGACTTTGTAACTCCTTATCCGGACTTCGATGTGCAGGAAATTCATCGTTATGCGGCAGGCAAAGGGATTGAAATGATGATGCATCATGAAACTTCGGCTTCTGTCCGTAATTACGAACGGCATCTGGACAAGGCATACCAGTTTATGGTGGACAATGGGTATAATTCAGTGAAGAGCGGTTATGTGGGTGACATCATTCCTCGTGGTGAACACCACTATGGACAGTGGATGGTCAACCATTATCTCTATGCAGTGAAGAAAGCTGCCGATTACAGGATTATGGTGAATGCGCATGAAGCTGTTCGCCCGACTGGATTGTGTCGTACTTATCCGAACCTGATTGGTAATGAGTCAGCACGTGGTACAGAATACGAATCGTTTGGCGGAAACAATGTGAACCACACCACTATTTTGCCGTTTACACGTTTGATTGGCGGCCCGATGGATTATACTCCGGGCATTTTTGAACCGGACTGCAGCAAGATGAATCCGAATAACAAATCGCATGCACGTACTACCCTGGCACGTCAGCTGGCACTTTATGTCACGATGTACAGCCCGTTGCAGATGGCTGCCGATGTACCGGAAAATTATGAACGTTTCATGGACGCGTTCCAGTTCATTAAGGATGTGGCTGTCGACTGGGATGAAACGAAGTATCTGGAAGCAGAACCGGGTGAGTATGTGACGATTGCCCGTCGTGCCAAAGGTACTACTAACTGGTACGTAGGATGTACGGCAGGATATAACGGTCATGAATCGAAGCTGGCTCTTGATTTCCTGGAACCGGGAAAGAAATATGAAGCCGTGATTTATGCAGATGCCAAAGATGCAAGCTGGGATAAGAATCCGCAGGCTTATACTATCACTAAGAAGAAAGTAACGAACAAAACGAAGTTGAATCTGAAGGCCGCTGTGGGAGGTGGATATGCCATCTCAATTAAAGAAATTAAGTAACTGAACAGGATTGTGATAAGGTAAAGATTGGGCTTTCAATAGGTATTAGCATAAAATTTACGGAATACTTTAATTTAATAATATGGAAATAAAGAGGAATGTAGTAAGTAGATTCCTGCTATTATGGGTAGTTGGAATGTTGCTTTCCGTGCAAGTTTTTGCACAAGGACTTACCGTGAAAGGTGTAGTGAAAGATAATACCGGAATGGGTGTGATTGGAGCTAATATTCTGGTAAAAGGAACAACGAACGGAACCATTACGGATTTTGATGGTAATTTTACATTGGAAGCAAAAAAGGGAGATGTGATTGTCATTTCCTTTATTGGTTATAAAACGCAGGAACTTCCAGCTGCAGCTGCAATGAATGTGACACTTCAGGATGATACGGAAGTATTGGATGATGTGGTGGTGATTGGTTATGGTTCGGTGAAAAAAGAAGATTTGAGTGGGTCTGTGGTGGCTATTAAAGCAGAAGAAATGAACAAGGGAGCTGTAACTTCTCCTCAGGAACTCATCATGGGTAAAGTTCCGGGGCTTTCGATAAGTCAGGGAAATGGTGCTCCTGGAGCCGGTTCGACCATACGTATTCGTGGAGGTGCATCACTCAATGCGAGCAACAATCCTCTTATAGTCATAGATGGTGTTCCGATAGCAGATGATGCAGCACCTGGTACTCCAAATGCTCTTGCTACAATAAATCCGAATGATATCGAAACATTTACGGTATTGAAGGACGCTTCGGCTACTGCAATCTATGGTTCACGAGCTTCGAACGGTGTTATCATAATCACTACTAAGAAAGGAACTCAGGATAAGATTAAGGTATCATATAGCAGTACTTATACACTACGTGACCCTTATCAGAGATTCGAGACACTTGATGCGGACACATATCGCCAGGTAATGTACAAGCAGTGGGCTGGAACTCCTCAGGAGGATGAAGTGTACAGATTATTGGATGAATACTCTGACCAGGCAACCGATTGGCAGGATGCGATATACCAGACAGGTCTTGCTACAGACCAGAACATAGGTATCTCCGGAAAAGCTGGTTTCCTACCTTTCCGAGTATCAATCGGATATAACAACGAAAGAGGTACTCTCAAGACTTCTAAATATGAAAGATATACTGCTTCTGTAAACCTTAGTCCTAAATTCTTTGATGAACACCTTAGTGTGGACATCAACGTGAAGGGAACCATAAACAACAATACTTTTGCTAATGATGCTGCAGTAGGTACTGCTGCATATTATGACCCTACAAAGCCAATCTATAATGATACAGGAGCTAACAATGGATACTGGAATTGGGAAGGTACTACTTTAGCAGCTGCTAACCCTCTTTCTCTACTCTATGACGTAACAAACGAAGGAACCACAAAACGCAGTCTCGGAAACATACAGCTGGATTATAAGATTCATGGTTTTGAGGATCTTCGTGCAAACCTTAACCTTGGTTATGATGTGGCTGTGACCGATGGAGATAATTTTGTAAACAAAGGCTCATACCAGTCTGTTATAGACAGCAATTTCCCTGGGGTGGGAAGAGGTGCCACATGGCACAATATTCGCAGAAACAAGTTGCTTGACTTTTATCTGAATTATAATAAAAACATTGAATCCATAAAAAGTCGGATAGATGTTATGGCCGGATATTCATGGCAGCATTTCTATTATTCTGATTTTAACACAAACAAATCGAATATAATGGAAAAAAGCGATAAGGACATTACGGGATTTGAATATAATGATGTGGAAAAAAGATATTATTCAACTACCGACCGCGAACTACCACGAGAAAACTATCTTGTATCGTTCTTCGGACGTATGAACTATAGTCTTATGGATAAGTATCTGCTCACTGCAACCTTGCGTAGAGATGGTTCTTCCCGTTTCAGCAAGAACAATCGCTGGGGGTTGTTCCCTTCTGCTGCCTTTGCGTGGACAGTCAGTAACGAAAAGTTTATGGAGTCCGCACAAAGTTTTCTGTCCAATTTGAAAATCCGTCTCGGATACGGTATTACAGGACAGCAGGAGATAGGTGACTATATGTATCTCACCAAATATAAGGTAAGCACGGACCCTCACTCCACATATCTTGGTCATTATCTTATGAGACCGGAAGGCTACAGTCCGGATTTGAAATGGGAAGAGACCGCTACATACAATGTAGCAGTAGATTATGGATTCCTCAACAACAGGATAAACGGTAGTATAGAGTTCTACATGAAGCATACCAAAGATATGCTTAATACCGTAAATGCTCCTGCGGGAACAAATTTTGCTACAAAGTTGATGGCCAATGTAGGGGAGATGGAAAATAAGGGAGTGGAATTCAATATCAATGCTGTGGCAATACAAAGCAAAGATTTTACATGGGAAATAGGATACAATGTAACCTGGAATGATAGTGAGATCACAAAACTTACAGCAAGTTATAATCCCGATTATGAAGGAATAGATGCGGGTGGAAACCAGAAACATCAGGTGGGGTATGCTCCAAATACGTTCTATCTGTTCCAACAGGTATATGATAAGGAAGGTAATCCTATACAGAATGCAATAGTTGACAGAAACGGTGACGGAAAGATTACTGAGGATGATAGGTATCTGACCGGAAAAAGTCCGATGGCAAAAGTGTATATGGGGTTGAGCTCTCAATTTACTTATAAAAACTGGGATTTGGGCTTCAATATGCGAGCAAGTCTTGGCAATTATGTATATAATGGAAACTTATCAGGAAATGCTACCTCATATAATTATGGAGGGCAGGGGATATTGTCAAATCTGTATAACGGATATCAAATTACAGGATGGAATGGCCGGTCTATTCCTGAACAGGGATCGACTGATTACTTTCTTGAGGATGCTTCTTATCTGAAAATGGATAACCTTACACTTGGATATTCTTTCAGCAATTTTACAAAAGCGAAACTTTCTGGGCGTATCAGCGCTTCAATGCAGAATGTATTCACTGTGTCAAAGTATAGAGGAATGGATCCTGAATGTGGGGCTGTAGACGGAACCATGTGGTTACGTCCTCGTACTTATACAATCGGTCTGAACCTTAATTTTTAAATGAAACCTTAATCATGAAAACGAAAAATATATTATTTACAACAATATTTGCAGCGGGAATGCTTGGTTTGTCAAGCTGCATAGGCGACTTGGATGTGTTGCCACTAGATAGTACTGTCAATACAGCAGACAAAGCTTACAAGACCAAAGAAGATTACGATAAAGGATTGGCCAAGCTTTATGCCATCTGGGCCATGTCGGGACAGGACGGAGCCTCTAACTCAGATATTGAATTAGGAGATCAAGGTAATACGACTCTTGTACGCTCGTTTTGGTTATGTCAGGAACAGCCGACAGATGAAATGAAAAATGCGGAGAACAAAGATTGGACTACTCCTTTTAACTTTATGACCTGGGGTACAAGCCGTACGGAACCTACAGAAGCCGTATATCAGCGCTGTATGTATATAGTGGCATTAGTTAATGATTATCTTAAACAGCTGCCTAATGCACCCGAAGAAATAGACAAGGTAAACTATGAGGCTCAGGCGCGTTTCTGCCGTGCTTTATCGTATTATACGCTTATGGATGTTTATGGCAATCCACCGTTCATAACAGAAGCTAATTATTCCTTGCAGCCTGAACAGATAAAGGCAGAAGACCTGTTCCCCTGGATAGAAACTGAACTGAAATGGGTTATAGAAAATGGTAATCTGCCGGAAAGACAAACAGGTGCAGATCGTGGACGTGCAGATAAAGGAAGTGCATGGTCTTTGTTAGCGCGCATGTACCTCAATGCGGAGACTTATACTGGCAAGGCTTATTATAAGGAATGTATTAATGCCTGTAAACAGGTGTTCGGTATGGGATATGAATTAGCAAACGAATATCATGCTCTCTTCTGTGGAGATAATACAGAGAATCAGGATGCTGCAAATGAGATTATATTCCCAGTTCTGCTTGACGGTGATGCTACACAGACATGGGCAAATCTTATTTCTACTTCTCGACCTGCCGAAGCTACTACTGAAATAGAGGAGGACAAATCGGCTGAAGGAGGAAAGAGAAAGGTAGAGTTTTTCTTCAACAATTGGGGTACACGTGAAGGATGGGGGCAATATCGCGCTGCCGGACAGCTGATAGATTTCTTTGAGTTCAAAGACGGAATCAAAGGCATGGATAATTTGAAAGACAGAAGAGGTATGTTCCGTGACATGACGTTCAACAAGGAAAAACCTTTGAGCCAATATATTCAAAACAATCCTATAGGAACATTCAATACCGACGGGTGGTGGGTATTCAAATATTCAAATCTGAAGCATGACGGAACTCCTCTGGATATCTATCCGGAACCTATGTCTGCTTGCTTCGTTAGTACGGATTTCCCGCTTATCAGACTTGGAGATGTATATCTGATATTTGCTGAAGCTGTGGCAAGGGAAAACGACACTCAGAACATGGCAGAAGCTGTGGAAAAAGTAAACTTGTTGCGCAGAAGAGGAAACGTATCGGATATAGATGAGGACTGGTTGAAAGCCACGGCATGTGTGGGAGGCTCGTCTAAGTCTGTTCCTTTCGGTAATATTCTGAATGAACGTACAAGAGAACTTTACTGGGAAGGTCATAGACGTACGGACTTGATACGATTCGGGCTTTTCACCTCAGCAGAATATGTGTGGGATTGGAAAGGGGGTGTACAAAGCGGTACGGGAGTAAACGATCGATATAATCTGTACCCAATACCTCTTACAGACCTTACTTCAAACGGAAATCTCAAGCAGAATGAAGGATATTAAAACGAATCTCAAACATTATATAATATGAAACTATTACACTATATAGCAGTGACGGGAATCTCATTGTTCACACTTATTTCCTGTGAAAGTAATCTTGAGAGAACAATATATGACGAAACAAAAGTAAAGCCAGCCATACTCTCTGGACTTGAAGAGTCTTATGTGTTGGATAAAACAAAGGGTTCTGAAAATGCGCTGTCTTTGAACTGGACAAAACCGGATATGGGGTATGCCGCATCTGCTACCAGTTTGTTGGAAATGGACTTGAAGGATAAAAATTTCAACAGCCCTGTAGTTCTTTCTGCGAGTATAGAAGAAACGACTTATTCGGCTACAGTCAGTGATTTCAATAAACAAATAATGAGCCTTTTCAGTAAGTATGAAATGGAATATACTGATGGTGAAACGGTAGAACTGGCTTTTAGAGTTGGCTCTTATATCTCTACAGTTATTGATACTGTTTATTCTGACATAGTTATAACTACGGTTACTCCGTATGCTGGTGAAGCGGTATATCCTATGATAAGTGTGAGAGGAGATTATTGTGGCTGGAGTTATGAAAACAGTCAGTTTGTTTATTCTTCAAATTCTGATGAAAACTATGCCGGTATGATTTACTTCGACGGTAAAGCTCAAAACGGATGGAAATTCTGTAAAGAAGAAAACTGGAATAATGGAAATTGGGGAACAGACGGAGAAGGAACAATACCTGCTGAGGCTTCCGAGATAACACTCATCAGTGGAGGTCAAGATATAAAAGCATATAGCAGGAAAAGCTATTGGGTAGAGTTTAATTCTACTACAGGAGTTCTCAAAATGAGTCAGGGATATGATTCTTGGGGTATTGTCGGAGGATTTAATCATTGGAAGGACGTGAATGCTGTAGACATGAGTTATGGCTGTGATGAAAATGGTGCCTATCTTGTCTTGACTCAGGAGTTTCCTGACGGTGATACCTGGAAAATCATATCTGATAAATCATGGGGTAAAGGTGAGATAAATGTAAACAATATATCTTACGAAGGTGATGTGGAAGATGCGGGTGCTGACGGTAATTTTAAGTTGAATAAAGGTGCAGGCATGTACACGATAAAATGGTATTTTAATAAGGTTCAGCCAATACTTGTTGTCACAAAGAAATAAGTATGTAGCATAAAAGATAATGGGAGGGTGAATTAGAAACTCTCCCGTTGTTTTGATTCCATAAAATGCATTGCATCATTGTCAGGTGAATTTTATTCCGTGTTTGGGTGTATATCTATTTAAACGTTCTGAGAAGATTTTTTTGCTTGTATTTTATAGGGATTACCAGAAAATGCATTTTTAAAATTTTGCCTGTGGGTATTTTATTGTTATAATGTTTCCCCAAATAATTTTGAATATGAAAAAACAGATACTTTTATTCTCAGTCATTGTATTGATACTTGGTTGTAAACCAAAATACGCTGATTTTGAAGATTACCCGTCGTTTTCTACAGAATGGACAGAAATGAAATACTCCCCGCAAGGTACTGACTTCATGCTTTGGGCACCAACAGCCGATGCCGTAAAGGTCAATATATACAATGAAGGCATCGGAGGAGAGATGTTGAAGTCTGTAGACATGGAGAAAGTTGACAACGGACAGTGGATAGCGAAGGTAGATGAGGATTTGAGCGGTAAGTTTTATACATTCAATGTCTGTATCGGGAAAAAGTGGCTGGGTGATACTCCTGGGGTAATGGCTAAGGCTGTAGGAGTGAACGGTAAGCGTGCTGCTATACTTGATATGAATAGTACGGATCCCGAAGGATGGGAAAATGATAAACGTCCTGTATTAAAGAGTTTTAATGATATCATTCTGTATGAAATGCATCATCGTGATTTTTCGATTGACAGTCTTTCAGGTATAGAAAATAAAGGGAAATTCCTAGCATTGACCGAAGAAGGAACAAAAAATATTTATGGTCAAACAACAGGTCTTGATCATCTGAAAGAACTTGGTATCACTCATGTCCATATACTTCCATCCTATGATTATGCGTCAGTCGATGAAACGAAACTTGATATTCCTCAATATAATTGGGGGTATGATCCTCAGAACTATAATGTTCCTGATGGTTCATATTCTACTAATCCATATAAGCCTGAAGTCAGAATACGTGAATTTAAACAGATGGTACAGTCGCTTCATAAGGCTGGTATTAGAGTAATTATGGATGTTGTTTACAATCATACGTTTAACACCGAGCATAGTAATTTTGAACTGACTGTCCCGGGATACTTTTACCGTTTCAATGATGATGGTACATTTGCTAATGGTTCTGGCTGCGGTAATGAAACAGCCAGTGAGCGTGAGATGGTACGCCGTTACATTGTGGAGTCTGTAAAACACTGGGTGAAGGAATATCATGTGGACGGCTTTCGTTTTGATCTTATGGGAATTCACGACATTGAGACCATGAAAGCCGTCCGTACCGAACTGGACAAGATTGACCCTACATTATTTATATATGGTGAAGGATGGGCTGCAGCAGTTCCGCAGTATCCTGAAGAGAAGCTTGCTATGAAATCCAATACTTACAAGATGTCTGGTGTGGCTGCTTTTTGCGATGAATTCCGGGACAGTTTGCGCGGTGCATGGGGGAATGACCATGAGGGTGCTTTTGTCATTGGAAAGGAAGGATATGAGGCTGGTATAATGTTTGGTATTACTGGAGCATTGCCACATCCCCAACTTAAGGACAGAATTAAGGATTATCCTAAAGCTTGGGCAGCTCAACCATCGCAGATGATAAGCTATGTGAGTTGTCATGATGACCACTGTATTGGAGACCGTCTTCGCATCACTGATCCTGAAGCGGATGCCAAACAGCGCATGCGTTTGCTGAAGCTTGCTGAAACAGCAGTCCTTACGTCACAGGGAGTGCCTTTCATTTTTACAGGTGATGAACTGATGCGTGATAAAAAGGGAGTGAAGAACTCATATAATAGCCCGGATTCTATCAATGTAATTGACTGGCGCCTGAAGAAAGAGCATGAAGATTCATATAACTATATTAAAGAGATGATTGCTTTGCGTAAGGCTCATCCTGCTTTCCGTTTGGGAACGGCTGAGAAAGTTTATCAACACTTGGAATTTATCAACCCAAAGGCAAAAGGTGTTGTGGCTTTCCGTATCAAAGGAAAACCTGAAGGTGAGGAATGGGAAAATATAATTGTAATTCTTAATGCTACTGCTGAATCAGTAAAGGTGGAAGTTACGGAAGGTTTATACAAAGTAGTCTGTTATGATGGAGAAATTTCGCCAGAAAAAGGTTTGAAAGATGTTAAAGGAACGATTCTTACGGCTGCTCCCCAATCAGCAACTATTGCTTATAGACAATAATATTTGTTATGATATATACTTTGAAAGAAAAACGGCTGTCTCAAATTGAAGTAGGGGCAGCCGTTTTTTTTATTCTTTAATTTCTTTCAACTGGAAATCCTTTCTTCGCAGTACGAAACTGTTACTCAGGTATTTCTCGCGGACAATCTTGTTTTCAGCCAGTTCTTCCGGAGTTCCCTGGAAGAGGATTTTTCCTTCAAACAGCAGGTAAGCACGGTCAGTGATGCTAAGTGTTTCCTGCACGTTATGGTCTGTAATCAGAATTCCGATGTTCTTGTCTTTCAGTTTCCAGACGATGTGCTGGATGTCTTCCACGGCAATCGGGTCTACTCCGGCAAACGGTTCGTCAAGCATGATAAATTTGGGGTCGATGGCCAGACAGCGGGCAATTTCCGTACGGCGGCGTTCACCTCCAGAAAGTTGGTCTCCTAAGTTCTTGCGTACTTTCTGTAGGCGGAACTCGGCAATCAGACTTTCCAGTTTCTCTTTCTGGTATTCCGGTGACTTATTGGTTAACTCTAATACAGAAGCAATGTTGTCTTCCACGCTCATTTTGCGGAACACAGAAGCTTCCTGTGCCAGGTAACCGATGCCATTTTGGGCTCGTTTGTAAACAGGATAGGAAGTTATGTCTTTGTCATTTAGATAAATGTGTCCTTCATTGGGGACAATCAATCCGGTAGTCATATAGAAAGAGGTGGTCTTACCCGCACCGTTAGGGCCGAGCAGTCCTACAATTTCCCCCTGTTTCACATTGATGGAAACATGACTCACCACTGTTCGTTTTCCGTATTTTTTGACCAGGTTCTCGGTTCGTAGCACCATTCTGCCGTCTGAAGGTAATTCAAACTTTTCGGTCGTAGATTCTTGATTTTCTTGTGCTGCCATTGTCCTTTTGTTAACTGTTCAGTCGTGCAAAAGTAGTAAAAATCTTGGCTTCTGTGGTTCTTAATTCGAAAATCCTCCTGTCTTTTATTATAATATAGCTAAAAAGCACTACTTTTGTGTCAAACATGATTGTAATAATATGATAAAGCCTGTTACAAACCTTGGAAAATACCTCATGTTGATGGGGCGTGTATTTTCCCGTCCGGAGCGTTTCCGGATGTATTTTAAGCAATATCTGAATGAAATGGTACAATTGGGTATCAATTCGATTGGTATTGTGCTGCTGATTTCTTTCTTTATCGGTGCTGTAATTTGTATTCAGATTAAATTGAATATTGAAAGTCCTTGGATGCCGCGTTTCGTGGTGGGATATACCACTCGTGAAATCTTGCTGCTAGAATTCTCATCTTCTATCATGTGTTTGATTTTAGCGGGAAAAGTCGGGTCGAACATAGCTTCGGAGATTGGTACGATGCGGGTGACACAGCAGATTGATGCACTGGAAATTATGGGAGTAAACTCAGCCTCTTATCTGATTCTTCCAAAGATTCTGGGATTGATGACCATGATTCCTTTTCTGGTGATTTTCAGTATTTTTGCGGGAGTGATAGGGGCTTTCTGTACAGCCTGGTTTGCCGGTATCATGAATGCGACGGATTTGGAATATGGTTTACAGTATTGCTTTGTGGAATGGTATATCTGGTGTAGCTTTATTAAATCCTTATTTTTTGCCTTTATCATAGCCAGTGTGTCTGCTTATTTTGGATATACGGTAGAAGGAGGTTCTATTGCGGTCGGTAAGGCCAGTACGGACTCTGTAGTTTCAAGCAGTGTCTTGATTTTGTTTTCAGATTTGATACTTACACAATTGTTGATGGGATGATACAGCTAAATTCTATATGCAAGTCATTTGAAGGACGTACAGTTCTTGAGGATATTAATTTTTCGTTTGATAACGGGAAAACCAATTTGATTATCGGGCAGAGTGGCTCTGGAAAGACGGTACTGATGAAATGTATTGTAGGGCTGCTTACCCCGGAGTGCGGGGAGATTCTGTATGACGGACGTAATCTGTTGGACATGGGAAAGAAAGAAAAGAAGGCGCTGAGACGGGAGATGGGGATGATATTTCAGAGCGCCGCCTTGTTTGACTCGCTTTCTGTGCTGGAGAATGTGATGTTTCCGCTGGATATGTTTTCCAATGACACTTACCGGGACAGGGTGAAGCGTGCGCAGTTTTGTCTGGACCGTGTGAATCTGATTGATGCTCAGTCAAAATATCCTGGAGAAATCAGTGGAGGTATGCAGAAGCGTGTGGCTATTGCACGTGCCATTGCTTTGCAGCCGCAATACTTGTTCTGTGACGAACCTAATTCTGGTCTTGATCCTAAAACCTCGTTGGTGATTGATGATTTGATTCATGATATTACCAAAGAATATAATATGACGACAATCATTAATACGCACGATATGAACTCTGTGATGGGTATTGGTGAAAGCATATTGTACATATACCAGGGGCATAAGGAATGGGAAGGAACAAAAGACGAGGTATTCAATGCTACGAACGAGCGATTGAATAACTTCATCTTTGCTTCAGATTTGTTGCAGAAGGTGAAGAAGGAGGAAAATAGTAAGGCTCGTAAAGTTTGATATTGACAAGAGTCAGGTTGAAATAATAAGGAACGGCAGAAGGTGGATATGCTTTCTGCCGTTTTTTATTTGGTTGGTTGACAAGGATTCAGAAGCCGTAAAGATTTTTTAGCTTGTCAGTTTGGTTATTGAAAGATTAAACATTATTTTTGCAACCTCTTTTGGTAAATACGAGAAATAATTAATAATTAAATAAATAAGTCGAAAATGAATATTTCATTGCAAAATGTAGACAACGTAAGCGCTGTGCTTACTGTTCAGATTGAAAAAGCTGATTATCAGGAAAAAGTTGAAAAAGCACTGAAAACTCTTCGTCAGAGAGTAAATATGCCTGGATTCCGTAAGGGAATGGTTCCTATGGGATTGATTAAAAAACAGTACGGAACTTCTGTATTGCTGGAAGAAGTTGACAAGCTGTTGCAGGAAAAAGTAGGTGAGTATATCCGTGAAAACAAAGTAAACATGTTGGGTACTCCTCTGCCGAAAGAAAATAACGCGAACTTTGAAACTGATGAGAATTTTGAATTCTCTTTCGATATTGCATTGGCTCCTGAATTTAATGTAGAATTGTCTAATAATGATACTGTTGACTACTATGATATTAACGTAACTGACGAAATGGTAGATCAGCAGGTAAATATGTACAGACAGCGTACTGCTAAGTATGACAAGGTTGAAGACTATCAGGATAAGGATATGCTGAAAGGTCTGTTGGCTGAGCTGGATGAAAACGGCAATACAAAAGAAGGTGGTGTGCAGGTAGAAGGTGCAGTAATGATGCCTTCATACATGAAGAACGATGACCAGAAAGCTATCTTCAACGGTGCAAAGGTAAATACTGTATTGGTATTCAACCCGTCAGTTGCTTTCGATAACAATGAAGCTGAGTTGGCTTCTCTGTTGAAAGTGAAGAAAGAAGAAGTAGCTAACTACAAAGGTAACTTCAGCTTCCAGATTGAAGAAATCACTCGTATGATTCCGGGTGACTTAACTCAGGAACTGTTTGACCAGGTATTGGGTGAAGGAAAGGCTCACAGCGAAGAAGAATTCCGTGCTCAGATTAAGGAAACAATTGCAAAACAGTTTGAAGCTGACAGCGACTATAAGTTCTTGTTGGATGTACGTACTTATTTGTCAGAAAAAGTTGGTAAACTTCAGTTTGCAGATGAACTGATGAAACGTATCATGTTGGAAAACAACAAGGAAAAAGGTGAAGAATTCGTTTCTGAAAACTACGAAAAGAGCCTGGAAGAACTGACTTGGCACCTGATCAAAGAAAAACTGGTAGCTGCTAACGATATTAAGGTAGAACAGGCTGACATCACTAACATGGCTAAGGAAGCTACTCGTGCACAGTTTGCTCAGTATGGTATGATTAACGTTCCTGATGAATTGTTGGAAAACTATTCAAAAGAAATGTTGAAGAAACGTGAAAGTGTAGAAGCTCTGGTGAACCGCGTGGTTGAATCTAAGTTGTCTGAAATCTTGAAAGGTCAGGTAACATTGAATCACAAAGCAGTTTCTGCAGAAGAATTCAACAAAATGTTTCAATAAGCAATTCGGCTCTTAAAATTGATTGCTAAAATATTCTAAAAAAGGAGGCTTTTAACTTGACTTCTTCTGTAAGATAGAAGTGTTTTGTACTTTTGTTTTTTCAGAAGAAAGAGGGTTAAAAGCCTCTTTTATATTGTAGAATTAATATAAGGATTATGATGGACGATTTTAGAAAATATGCTACCAAGCATCTCGGAATGAATAGTATGGTACTTGATGATGTCATCAAGTCGCAAGCAGGATACTTGAATCCGTATATTTTGGAAGAACGTCAATTGAATGTGACGCAGTTGGATGTCTTTTCTCGTTTGATGATGGATCGTATCATTTTCCTCGGAACCCAGATTGACGATTATACAGCCAATACTTTGCAGGCTCAGCTTTTGTATCTGGATTCAGTGGATTCGGGTAAAGATATTTCTATTTATATCAACTCCCCAGGCGGTTCTGTGTATGCAGGTTTAGGTATTTATGATACCATGCAGTTTATCAGTAGCGATGTGGCTACAATTTGTACAGGTATGGCAGCTTCCATGGCAGCCGTATTGTTGGTAGCCGGAAAAGAAGGAAAACGTTCAGCGTTGACTCACTCACGCGTGATGATTCATCAGCCGATGGGAGGAGCACAAGGTCAGGCTTCGGATATTGAAATTACAGCTCGTGAAATTCAGAAACTGAAGAAAGAACTGTATACAATCATTGCCGATCACTCTCATACGGATTTTGATAAGGTCTGGGCAGATTCTGACCGTGATTATTGGATGACAGCATCCGAGGCTAAAGAGTATGGTATGATTGATGAAGTGCTATCTCGTAAACCTTCATTGTAACACTGTGATTTACTTAAAAACTAGATAGGCTTTGGAAGAAAAAAGGACTTCAAGAAACTCGAAAAGAAGATGTAGCTTTTGCGGTCGCACAGAAGACGAAGTGGGCTTCCTGATTACAGGAGTGAACGGATGTATCTGTGACAGTTGTGCAGAACAGGCACATGAAATCGTGAAAGAAGCGATGCATCATCAAGGGCAGGGACCTACAGACCTGAATTTGTCTGAGCTCCCTAAGCCGAAGGATATCAAAGAATTCCTGGACCAGTATGTGATTGGTCAGGATGATGCAAAACGCTATTTGGCTGTAGCGGTGTATAATCATTACAAACGTTTGCTTCAGCCTAAGGATAAGAATGATGTGGAGATTGAAAAGTCGAACATCATTATGGTGGGAAGTACCGGAACCGGAAAGACTTTGCTGGCTCGTACCATTGCTAAGTTGCTCCATGTGCCTTTTACCATTGTAGATGCGACTGTACTGACCGAAGCAGGATATGTGGGAGAAGATATTGAAAGTATTCTGACTCGCTTGCTTCAGGTGGCTGACTATAATGTGGAGGAAGCAGAACGGGGTATCGTTTTCATTGACGAAATTGATAAAATAGCCCGGAAAGGAGATAACCCTTCCATTACGCGTGATGTAAGTGGAGAGGGTGTACAGCAAGGCTTGTTGAAGCTGCTGGAAGGTTCTGTGGTGAATGTTCCCCCTCAGGGAGGACGTAAACATCCGGACCAGAAGATGATTCCGGTCAATACTAAGAATATCCTGTTTATTTGCGGTGGAGCTTTTGACGGTATTGAACGAAAAATCGCTCAACGACTGAATACCAATGTGGTGGGATATAGTGCAGCGAAGGAAGCGGTGAAAATAGACCGGGGAAATTTGATGCAGTACATTGCTCCTCAGGACTTGAAATCATTCGGTTTGATACCTGAAATCATTGGCCGTTTGCCGGTACTCACCTATTTGAACCCATTGGATCGCACGGCATTGCGCAATATTCTTACAGAACCCAAAAATTCAATTATCAAGCAGTATGTAAAATTGTTTGAGATGGATGGGGTGAAACTGGAATTTGAACCGGAAGTGTTTGAATATATTGTCGACAAGGCGATAGAGTACAAATTGGGCGCTCGTGGTTTGCGTTCTATTGTGGAAACTATAATGAATGATGTCATGTTTGAGATTCCGTCACAACAGACCGAACGTTTTGTGGTGACATTGGATTACGCCAAGCAACAAATGGGAAAGGCAAATGTTTCCCGTTTGCAAATGGCATAATGTAAAGGTTTTTTAGTGAGAAAATAAAAGCTTCCGATGAAATATTCCCTGAAATATTTGTGTAATATGAAAAGTTGTTTATAACTTTGTTACATGCGGAAACAAAATTTCTACAATCAATGAAAATCTAAATCCAAGAACAATGGCGGAAAATATCAATTTAGTAGCAGCTCTTAAAAAGTATTTTGGATTCGATACTTTTAAAGGAAACCAGGAGGCGATTATTCGAAACTTATTATCAGGAAAGGATACGTTTGTGTTAATGCCTACAGGAGGTGGAAAGTCATTATGCTATCAGCTTCCTTCTCTGTTGATGGATGGAACTGCTATTGTGATTTCACCGCTCATTGCCCTGATGAAGAATCAGGTGGATGCTATGCGTAATTTTAGTGAGGAAGATGGCATTGCTCATTTTATTAATTCCTCATTGACAAAATCGGCTACAGATCAGGTGAAAGCCGACATCATGGCCGGAAAGACAAAGTTACTTTATGTAGCTCCTGAATCTTTGACGAAAGAGGAGAATGTAGATTTTCTGAGACACGTGAAGATTTCATTTTATGCGGTGGATGAGGCACATTGTATTTCGGAATGGGGGCATGACTTCCGACCGGAGTATCGCCGGATTCGTCCGATAATCAATGAAATTGGGAAAGCTCCGGTAATTGCTTTGACGGCAACGGCTACTCCAAAGGTAAAGATGGACATCCAAAAGAATTTGGGAATGATGGATGCAATGGAATTCCGTTCGTCTTTTAATCGTCCGAATCTTTATTATGAAGTACGTGCCAAGACTGCTAATGTGGATAAGGATATTATCAAGTTCATCAAGCAGAACGAAGGCAAGTCAGGTATTATCTATTGCTTGAGCCGTAAGAAGGTGGAAGAGCTCACTGAAATATTGCTGGCAAATGGTATCAAGGCTCGCGCTTATCATGCAGGAATGGATTCTGCTACCCGTAATGGGAATCAGGATGCTTTCCTGAAGGAAGACATTGATGTGATTGTAGCTACGATTGCGTTTGGAATGGGTATTGATAAACCGGATGTACGCTTTGTGATTCATTATGATGTACCTAAGAGTTTGGAAGGGTATTATCAGGAAACCGGACGTGCAGGACGTGACGGTGGAGAAGGACAGTGCATTACATTCTATTCCAATAAGGACCTGCAGAAACTGGAGAAATTTATGCAGGGAAAGCCTATTTCAGAGCAGGAAATCGGACGTCAGTTATTGCAGGAAACAGCAGCTTACGCAGAATCTTCAGTGTGTAGAAGAAAAATTTTGTTGCATTATTTTGGAGAGGAATATACGGAAGATAATTGTGGTAATTGTGATAACTGTTTAAATCCAAAGAAACAAGTGGAGGCTCAGGATTCGTTGTGTGCAGTGATTGAAGCAATCATTGCCGTAAAAGAAAACTTTAAGCAAGATTATATTATCGATATATTGTTGGGTAAAGAAACATCTGAAGTGCTTGCGCATAAGCATGAAGACTTAGAGGTGTTTGGTTCAGGTATGGGAGAAGAAGAAAGATTGTGGAATGCAGTCATTCGTCAGGCTCTTATCGCTGGTTACCTGGCAAAGGATGTGGAAAACTATGGCTTATTAAAAGTTACGCCAGAAGGGCATAAGTTCTTGAAAAAACCGAAGTCGTTCAAGATCGTTGAGGATGCAGACTTTGAAGAAGAAGAGGTAGATGAAACTCCGATGAGAAGTGGGGCTTCGTGTGCAGTAGACCCCGTGCTGTATTCCATGTTGAAAGACTTGCGGAAGAAAATGGCAAAGAGACTGGATGTGCCACCTTATGTGATTTTCCAGGATCCTTCTCTTGAGGCAATGGCTACCATTTATCCGGTTACTTTGGAAGAATTGCAGAATATTCCGGGCGTAGGAGCTGGAAAGGCTAAACGCTATGGTCAGGAATTCTGCGAATTGATTAAGAAGCACTGCGAAGAAAATGAAATAGACCGTCCGGAAGATTTGAGAGTGCGTACTGTAGCTAACAAATCTAAGCTGAAGGTCTCTATTATTCAGAGTATCGATAGAAAGGTCGCTTTGGATGATATTGCAGTGGCAAAAGGTATTGAATTTGGTGAGTTGCTGGATGAAATCGAAGCCATTGTATATTCAGGAACCAAACTGAATATTGACTATTTCTTGGAAGAAATTATGGATGAAGACCACATGCAGGATATTTATGATTATTTCAAGGAATCAGTAACTGATAAGATTGATGATGCAATGGATGAACTGGGTGACGACTATACAGAAGATGAAATTCGTCTGGTGCGTATCAAGTTCATTTCTGAAATGGCTAATTAATCATTTATTTAATGATATTGTGCAGCTGCTTGTGAGGGGTGTTCCTTGCAAGCAGCTGTTTTTATTTGATAGGTATGTGGTATGAAAAAGATGTTAACTGCTTTTTTACTTTTTGAGAAAATTCTGTATATTTGCACGCAATAAAATCTAAAGCATAAAGCCCTATGTCATTTATTGCAGATAAAGTTGTTATGGACGGATTAACTTACGATGATGTATTGTTGATTCCGGCCTATTCTGAGGTTTTACCTAAAACAGTCGAACTCTCGACTAAGTTTTCACGTAACATTGAGTTGAAAATTCCGTTTGTAACTGCAGCTATGGATACAGTTACCGAAGCACAGATGGCCATTGCCATTGCTCGTGAAGGAGGTATCGGAGTAATTCACAAGAACATGTCTATCGAGGAACAAGCTCGTCAGGTGGCAATTGTGAAACGTGCGGAAAACGGAATGATTTATGATCCGGTGACCATTAAGAGAGGCTCTGTAGTGAAAGATGCACTCGATTTGATGGCTGAATACAAAATCGGAGGTATTCCTGTAGTAGATGATGAGAATTACTTGGTTGGTATTGTTACAAACCGTGACCTGCGCTTTGAAAAGGATATGAATAAGCGTATCGATGAGGTGATGACAAAGGAAAACATTGTGACAACAGAGCCGGGTACAGACATGGAAACTGCTTCCAAGATTCTGCAGGAAAACAAGATTGAAAAACTTCCGGTAGTAGATAAGGATGGAAAGTTGATTGGTCTGATTACTTATAAAGACATTACAAAAGCAAAAGATAAACCAATGGCTTGCAAAGACTCTAAAGGTCGTTTGCGTGTAGCTGCCGGTGTGGGAGTAACTGCTGATACGTTCGACCGTATGGAAGCTTTGGTGAATGCTGGTGCAGATGCTATTGTAATTGATACAGCTCACGGACATTCTATGTACGTGATTGAAAAGCTGAAAGAAGCTAAGAAACGTTTCCCAGGAATCGATATTGTTGTAGGAAATGTAGCTACAGGTGAAGCTGCAAAGATGTTGGCTGAAGCTGGTGCTGATGCAGTAAAAGTAGGTATCGGCCCGGGTTCTATCTGTACAACTCGTGTGGTTGCCGGTGTAGGTGTTCCTCAGTTGACAGCCGTATATGATGTGGCAAAGGCCTTGGAAGGAACTGGTATTCCTTTGATTGCAGATGGTGGCTTGCGTTATTCAGGTGATGTGGTGAAAGCTTTGGCAGCAGGTGGTTACAGCGTAATGATTGGTTCGTTGGTTGCCGGTACAGAGGAATCTCCGGGCGATACCATCATCTTTAATGGTCGTAAGTTTAAGTCATATCGTGGAATGGGTTCATTGGAAGCTATGGAAAATGGTTCAAAAGACCGTTATTTCCAGAGTGGAACTACCGATGTGAAAAAACTTGTTCCGGAAGGTATTGCTGCTCGTGTGCCTTATAAAGGTTCTTTGTATGAAGTAATTTATCAGCTGGTAGGTGGTTTGCGTGCCGGTATGGGTTATTGCGGAGCTCATAATATTGAAGAATTGCATAATGCGAAGTTTACTCGTATCACTAATGCCGGAGTTCTGGAAAGTCACCCGCACGATGTATCAATTACAAGCGAGGCACCTAACTATAGTCGTCCTCAGTAAGATAATCTTTGACTTATAATACGGATATAATCATTCTGACGTCAGGCAGACTTGCTTTCAGCGAGTCTGTTCTGGCGAACAGGATGATTTTTTGTTTAATGAAATGATGAATAGAATCTGTTATGTGTAGAATTGCGTGGTTATTCCTATGTTTGTTGATGGGGTTGAAATTCTCTGTTTCTTATGCAGAAGATCGCAGGGTACTTTTCCGGATTGATGGAGAGGAAACTTCGGTCGAGGAGTTTGAGCATTATTATACCCAGGTATATGCAGCTAGTCGTGTATCTGTAGAACAGTTCTTGCCTCATTTCTTGTATTATAAGTTGAAGGTGGCAGATGCTAAAAGACAAAGCTGGGATACTATTACTGATTTCCGGTTGCAATGCAGTGCCTTGCAAAATGAAATCCTGAAATCGGAAGAGAGGGGAGTACCCCAAAAACAAGATACTCTTTTAAATTGGGTAAGGTTTCGTCAGATTTCATTCCTTTTACCCCAACATGCTTCTTCCGAACAGGAACGTGTAGCCAGACAGCGTATAGATTCTGTTTATACGGCCCTGAAAAATGGTATACCTTTTGAAAAACTGGCACAGTCCTATATCAAGAATCTGTTGCCTTCTCCTTATTTGGATGGGGAGTGGATTCCGGAAAGATGCTTGATAAAAGAGTTTACTGAGCAATTGAGCACATTGGAAAAAGGTAATTATTCTGCTCCATTTTTTTCTCCTTTAGGCATTCACATCGTGTATTTATTGGATCGCAGGCAAGGTGTGTATTCATCAGGAGCGACAGCAAATATGGCTGTGCAGAAGGTGGCTAATTCTGTTCCAACCGAGCGGACAGATAGTCTGTTGAACAAGACTCGAATGGAGTTGTGTCAAGTTGCTGATGGCTTACTGGCTGCGTATTGGGATAAGCGCCATGGAGGCACAAAATCAGGTAATATTTCTGATAAGGAGTTGCAGAGCTATTTTGAAAGTCATAAAAACGATTACGCATGGGATTTGCCTCATTTTAAAGGAGGAGTGATACATTGTTTGAATAAGAAAGTAGCTTCAAAGCTGAAAAAGAGGCTGAAAAAATGCCCCTTAAATAAATGGAATGAGGAAATTTCCGCTTTTTCTCAGGAGAATCCGGAATGGAAGGTCGTTGTAGAAACAGGTTTGTTTCAGATTGGTACAAATCCTTATGTAGATAAGCTGGCTTTTAAATGCGGACATTTCACTCCTCGTACGGATTTACCTTATGCTTTTGTGTTGGGAAAGCGTCTGAAGAAAGGACCGGAAGACTTTCAGGATGTGCGCGATGAAGTACAGCGTGATTATCGTTTGTGGACGGAGAGAACACAAATGGAAGAGTTAAAGCGAGGCTTCAGGATTGAAATTAACCAAGACATTTTAAAAACCGTTAATTGTAGCGGAAAAAAGTAATTAATGCCGTATCTTCGTCCTTTGTAATGTAATGGACCAAAACAAATCAAATAGACAGAAAATGAATAAATTGATTATGACTGGTGTCTTGGCTGTTTTGCTTGCCTTGACAGGAACAGTACCCGCCGTGGCACAAGATAATGTGATTGATGAAGTGGTGTGGGTTGTCGGCGATGAAGCTATTCTGAAATCAGACGTAGAAAACGAACGTTTGAATGCACAGTATGAAGGTCGCCGTTTTGATGGTGATCCCTATTGTGTGATACCAGAAGAATTGGCTGTGCAGAAACTTTTTCTCCACCAGGCTGAGATAGATAGTATTGAGGTGAGCGATCAGGAGGTTCTTCAGCAGGTAGAAACACGAATCTCATGGTTGACTGAGCAGATTGGTTCAAAAGAAAAACTCGAAGAATATTACAATAAAACTTCTACCCAGATACGTGAAATGTTGCGTGAGAATATTCGTGACGGACTGACGGTACAGGAAATGCAGAAGAAGATTGTAGGAGACATCAAGTTGACTCCTGCGGAAGTGCGCAACTATTTCAGTAAGCTTCCTCAGGACAGTATTCCTTTTGTGCCTACTCAGGTAGAGGTGCAGATTATTACCAGAGAGCCTAAGATTAAGGAAGAAGAAATCGAACGTGTAAAGAAAGAACTGCGTGATTTTACAGACCGTATCAATAAGGGAGAAACTACTTTCTCTACGTTGGCACGTATGTATTCTGAAGACCCGGGTTCTGCTCGTCGTGGAGGAGAATATGGCTTTACAGGTCGTGGAGAATTGACTCCGGAGTTTGCCAATGTGGTATTTAACCTGACTGACCCGAAGAAGATTTCAAAAGTGTTTGAAACAGAATATGGTTATCATATTGCTCAGCTGATTGAAAAGCGTGGCGACCGTGTAAGCTATCGCCATATTTTGATTAAGCCTCGTGTGGATGAAAAAGAAATTGAGGCCGAACTGAATAAACTGGATACACTGGCCAATGACATTCGAAAAGGAAAAGTAACTTTTGATGAAGCGGCTACATGGGTATCTCAGGATAAAGATACACGTAACAATCACGGTTTGCTGGCTAACCCGCAGACTTCTACCTCTCGTTTTGAAATGCAGCAGCTGGCTGGCTTGATTTCTCAGGAAGTCGCAAAGACCGTAGAGGGAATGCAGATTGGCGAAGTTTCCAAACCTTTTACAATGATTAATGCAAAAGGAAAAGAAGTGTGTGCTATCGTAAAATTGAAAAATCGTATTGACGGACATAAAGCTACAATCTCAGAAGACTACCAGCGTCTGAAAGACATTGTTACAGCCAACCGTAGTGAAGAAAAACTGCAGAAGTGGATTGTGGAGAAACAAAAAAATACTTACGTACGTATCAATCCGTCTTGGCGTAAGTGCGATTTTAAATATCCGGGATGGATTAAACAGTGATGAGAAAGTCTGCAATTTTTTTGCTCTTTGTAGCATTTTGCCTGACCATTCTTGGCTTGTCGGCACAAGGGGGGATAGCTGTCTCTCCACAGACTGCGCGCCCGAAAACGGAGGCTGAGGGGAAACAAAAACCAGAGGACTCCAAGCAGCGTCCGGTAGCTAAAAGCAAAGTCTATCTGTTGCATTCCGATTTGTTGCGCAAGGATGCAACCCATCCGGACGCACAGATTGTAACCGGAAATGTGAGGTTTCGTCATGATAGTGTGTACATGTATTGCGACAGTGCATGTTACTACGATAAGGTTAGCAGCTTTGAGGCTTTTGGTAATGTGAAAATGGTGCAGGGAGATACGCTGTTTCTTTATGGCGACCGGTTGTACTATGATGGATTGACACAGATTGCAGAGATGCGTTGTAATGTCCGGATGGAGAATCGTACGACTACCTTGCTGACTGATAGCTTGAATTATGACCGGGTCTACAACTTGGGATATTTCTTTGATGGGGGAACCCTGATGGATGAGCAGAATGTGCTGACCTCCGAGTGGGGAGAATATAGCCCTCAGACCAAGCAATCCGTATTTAATTACAATGTGAAGCTGGTTAATCCTCAGTTTACACTGACGTCGGATACCTTACGCTATAATACGGCTTCGAAGGTGGCTGATATTGTCGGCCCTTCGGATATCTGGAGCGATGCCAACCACATTTATTCTGAAAAGGGAACTTACAATACCGTAACGGGGAAGGCCGATTTGTATGACCGTTCTGTGCTTACCAATCAGGGAAAACAGCTGACCGGTGATACGCTTTTCTACGACCGTAATACCGGCGTGGGAGAGGTTTTCAGCCGGATGGTGATGACGGATACAATCAACCGGAACATGCTTACCGGAGAATATGGCTATTATAACGAGCAGACAGACTATGCCTTTGCTACGGATAGTGCCGTAGCTATAGACTATTCTCAGGGTGATAGTTTGTTCCTTCATGCAGATACTCTGCTGATGGAAACTTTCCATCAGAATACCGATTCCATGTTCCGTGAAATGAGAGCCTTCCATAAAGTACGTTTTTATCGTACTGATGTGCAGGGTACGGCCGATTCGTTAGTTTTTTCTACAGTGGACAGTTGTCTTACGATGTATCGTGACCCGATTATCTGGAACAAGAACCAGCAGCTTTTAGGCGAAGTGATAAAGGTCTATATGAACGATAGTACAATTGACTGGTCGCACATCATAGGGCAGGCACTTTCGGTAGAACGTGTGGATTCAACGATTTATAACCAGGTGACGGGAAAAGAGATGAAGTCCTATTTCGCGAACGGAGAAATGCGAAAGACGGAAGTGATAGGTTCCGTACGAGTAGTTTATTATCCGATGGACTCCGACAGTACGCTGATAGGAATGAATGTATCTGAAACCAGTAAACTGGAAATCTATCTGCAAGACCGTAAGATAGAACGCATGGTGATGAGCCCCAAATCCAATGGCGTGTTGTATCCGATGTCGCAGATTCCTGCCGGAAAAGACCGTCTAGAGAATTTTGTGTGGTTTGATTACATTCGTCCGCTCAACAAAGCCGACATCTTTAATTGGAGAGAAAAACGGGTGGAAGACCAGTTGAAGAAAAATGTACGTGGTCCGGTCGTTTTGCCGAATGCCCGATTGTTTGAAAATAAGAAGGAGGAATAATATATGGGAATGTTTACAATGAGAAAGCCTCGCGGATTCCGTCATGAATACATTTATGTGGATGAACGCAAGGAAAAACTGCAGAAAATAGAAGAGACAGCCAAACGTGAACTGGGAATGCTTCCTCCTAAAGAGTTTAATCCGGAAGACATTCGTGGTAAGTTTGTAGAAGGTACTACCTATCTGAAGCGTCGCAAGGAAAGCGGACGTAAACCTCTGAGTTACGGAGCCATGTTTGTGGCTATTGTGGTATTGCTATATATTTTACATTATCTGATTACAGGAGAATTTACACTATGACATCGGGAGATGTAATCCGTTTGTTGCCGGATTCTGTAGCCAATCAGATTGCGGCAGGAGAAGTCATACAGCGTCCGGCTTCTGTGATAAAGGAGCTGGTAGAGAATGCTGTAGATGCCGGAGCAAAAAATATAGAAGTGCTGGTGACGGATGCCGGAAAAACATGTATACGTGTCATTGATGACGGACGAGGTATGTCGGAAACGGATGCCCGTATGGCTTTTGAACGTCATGCCACTTCCAAGATTCGGGAGGCGGCCGATTTGTTTGCCCTTCATACCATGGGTTTTCGTGGAGAGGCTTTGGCTTCCATCGCTGCTGTAGCACAGGTAGAACTGAAAACTTGTTCCAGTGACGACGGATTAGGTACTTTCATTCAGATTTCCGGTTCCCAGGTAGAAAAGCAGGAGGCAGTAGCCTGCCAGCGAGGCAGTGACTTCTCTGTGAAAAATCTGTTCTTCAATGTACCTGCCCGTCGGAAGTTCCTGAAATCCAATCAAACGGAGTTAAGTAACATTGTAGCTGAATTCGAACGCATTGCATTGGTCAATCCGGATATATCTTTTGTGCTGAGTCATAATGGCACTGAGATGCTGAATTTGCCGGCCATTCCTTTGCGACAGCGTATTATGGGGGTATTTGGCAAGAAACTGAACCAGGAGCTGCTTTCATTGGACATTGATACCACCATGGTGAAAATACATGGATATATCGGTCGTCCTGAATCGGCCCGTAAGAAAGGAGCACGCCAGTTCTTCTTTGTGAATGGTCGTTATATGCGCCATCCCTATTTTCATAAAGCTGTATCCAGTGCGTACGACAACCTGATTCCGGTGGGTGAACAAGTCTCTTATTTCATTTATTTCGAAGTGGAACCTTCGGATATAGATGTCAATATACACCCTACCAAGACAGAAATCAAGTTTGAGAATGAACAAGCCGTATGGCAGATTCTTTCGGCAGCAGTCAAAGAAACGTTAGGACGTTTCAATGCGGTACCTTCGATTGATTTTGATACAGAAGGTATGCCCGATATTCCTGCCTTTGAGAATTCTCCTTATACGGTGGCACCTCCTCAAACCAGTTTTGACCCTTCTTATAATCCGTTTAATACAGCGGCAGTGCCTCCTTCTGCTTACTCTTCTGCATCGGCAACCAATAAAGAAACGGAGAGAGAAAGCTTCGGACAGGATGTGCGAGAATGGAGTGCGTCTACAGGTACTTCTGTACGTTCTTCCATGAATAAAGGCGGAATGCCGGATTTTGGCAGGAGCGGAAATTATACTCCTTCGTTTGGCAGCCACAAAAATCGGGTAGAGTGGGAACCTTTGTTTGAAGGACTGGAACGCACTTCGTCGGAACCGGATATTCAACCGGAAGAAGAAGTACGACCGTTTTTCCCGGAGTCAACCGACTGGGGACAGACTTCTCAAGAAGATGCCGTTGTTCCCTCGTTCTCTGGTGAGGAAAACGAGAAGCAGCCTCAGGAAAATTCCATGCGTCACTATCAGTATAAAGGGAGTTATATTCTGACCTCTGTAAAGTCCGGGTTGATGATTATTAATCAGCAGCGGGCGCATATTCGTATCCTTTTCGACCGCTATATGGCGCAGATAGAAAATCGGAAGAATGCTTCCCAGCGAATGCTTTTCCCGGATATGGTGCATTTCTCTCCTTCTGAGGTGCCTGTACTGGAGGAGTTCATGGACGATTTGAATGCCTTGGGATTTGACCTTAGCAGTCTGGGAGGAGGAACCTATTCAATTAACGGTATTCCAGCCGGAATTGAAGGACTGAATCCGGAAAAGCTGGTTACAGATATGGTACAGACGGCGATTGAAAAAGGTTGTAAAGTGAAGGAAGAAGTACAAAATATGCTTGCACTTTCATTGGCAAAAGCAGCAGCCATTGTACCGGGACAGGTTCTGACTGATGAGGAAATGAATCGTCTGGTCGATGATTTGTTTGCCGTATCTACTCCAAATTATACGCCAGATGGAAAGACTGTACTGGCCGTATTGAAAGAAGATGATTTGGAGAAGATGTTTAAATGATAGGAATTCTACGAATAATATAATGTATAATCCGGATTCTCGAAAACGAGTAATCCGGATTTTTTTATTTGTATGCGCTTATTCTAGATTTCATTTTTTGCACAAACTTGGTTTTTATCTATCTGAAAGTCTCAAAAAGGAAAATCTGAACAGCTCCTCCTCTTTTATGAATAATCGTGTAAGTGCTTGACATACTACCTTTGCTTCAGATTAAGAAACGAGAAAAATGAAGCAATTAGTAGTTATTTTTACACTGTGGTTGGCGTGGATGCCTGTCGGGGCACAGAAGACGCTGACATTAGAGGAATGCCTGAAATTAGGTATTGAAAATAATCTCTCGCTGGAAGGAAGCCGCAATGAGATGCGGAAAGCCAAACATCTTCTTAGCGAGAATCGTGCGAAACTGTGGCCGCAAATCAGTGCGGTGGCAGGATTCAATGACAATTTTAATCCACCGGTATCTGTCACCGACGGGTCAGCCTATGGAAATCTGTACAATGTGACCAAAACTTTGCAGTACAATGCATCGGCAGGGTTGCAGTTGCAGATGCCGCTTTACAATCAGACGGTGTATACGGCAGTAGATATTGCCCGCACCCTGAATGAATTGAACCGTCTGTCGTATGAAAAGGCACGTGAGGACCTGATGATGCAAATCAGCAAAATGTATTATCTGGGACAGAATACCATGGAGCAGCTCACACTTATTCAGGAAAACATGGTGCGGTTGCGGGAGCTGCGCGACATCACTTTGGCATTCTTTGACAATGGGATGGCCATGGAGGTGGATGTAAAGCGTGTCAACATTAACTTGGAAAACCAGCAGGTGCAGTATGACAATGCAAAGTCCATGCTGGTGCAGCAGTTGAATCTTTTGAAATATGTGATGGACTATCCTGCGGATGAAGAAATTACACTGACTCCTGTAGATACAGAAAGGATGCAGTCGGCTTCGCTGACCGGTCTTCGCGGCGATTTGTATGAATTGCAACTCTTGCAATCACAGGAGAAACTGGCCGGGCAGCAAAAGGATTTGATTCGTCAGGGCTACCTTCCTTCGTTGACACTGACCGGAAGCTGGATGTATTCAGCATATACGGATAAGGCCCGCCACTGGTTCCATTCCGGACCTTCCAATCACTGGTATCCTTCTACCGGATTGGGGATTACACTTCGTGTACCGATATTCGACGGTTTTGACAAGCGGGCACGTATCCGGAAAGCTCAGATTGACCAGGAAAATGCAAAACTGAATTATGAGAATACGCTCAAGAATATGCAGACGCAGTATCTGAATGCTACAAACGAACTGATGAACAACCAGCGTAACTTTAAAAAGCAGAAAGACAATTATCTGCTGGCAGAAGATGTGTATCAGGTTACGACCGACCGGTATCGGGAGGGAATCGCTTCCATGACCGAGGTATTGCAGGACGAGATGCGCATGAGCGAGGCGCAGAATAATTACCTCAGTGCCCACTACAACTATCAGGTGGCTAATCTTGCCTTACTGAAGCTGACAGGACAGATGGACCGTTTGTTACAAGGAAATTAAACTCATTAAATCATTTAAAATTCAGATAATATGGAAACTCAGTATACTAATCATACACTTCAGGAAAAGGCTTTGAAATTAAAGAAACAACGTCGTCGCCAGATTCTGGCCAGTCTTTTAGGCATTGCTATTCTTGCATGGGGAATTGTAGAAGTAGCTTGTCTGTTTTTGGATTACAAACATACCGAAACAAGCAACGATGCACAAATTGAGCAGTATAATTCTCCGGTCAATCTGAGGGCCTCGGGTTATATCAAGAAAATCTATTTTACGGAACATCAGGATGTACGTAAAGGAGATACCTTACTAGTGCTCGATGACCGTGAATATCGTATTCGTGTGATGGAAGCTGAGGCTGCCTTAAAGGATGCTTTGGCAGGTGCTACTGTGATAGATGCTACTTTGCAGACCACGCAGAACTCCGCTTCGGTTTATGAAGCTTCGATTGCCGAGATTGAAATTCGTCTGGCCAAACTGGAGAAAGACCGTCAGCGTTATGAGAATCTGGTTAAGCGGAATGCAGCTACTCCTATTCAGTTGGAACAGATTGAAACGGAATATGAGGCTACCCGTAAGAAGCTGGAGGCAACCAAGCGTCAGCAACGGGCTGCTATGTCGGGAGTGAAAGAGGTTTCCAATCGCAGAGAAAGCACGGAGGCTGCCATACAGCGTGCAACCGCTGCTTTAGAGATGGCACGCCTGAATCTCTCTTATACCGTGGTAGTGGCTCCTTGTGATGGGAAATTAGGGCGGAGAACCTTGGAGGAGGGACAGTATATTACTGCCGGACAGACGGTGACTTATATCCTTCCGGATACCCAGAAATGGGTGATTGCCAATTACAAGGAAACGCAGGTGGAGAATCTGAAGGTAGGGCAGGAAGTACGTATTTCTGTTGACGCTATCAGTGACCGTGAGTTTACCGGAAGGATTACGGCCATATCCGGAGCTACAGGTTCTAAATATTCTCTGGTACCTACCGACAATTCAGCTGGAAACTTTGTCAAGATTCAACAGCGTATTCCGGTACGAATTGAATTCACCGACTTGTCCAAGGAAGACAATGACCGTCTGGCTGCCGGTATGATGGTAGTGGTGAAAGCCAAATTGTAAACTGATTTTTTGCAAGTTTTTCCAAAAGAGTAGAATTATGCCTTCGCTTCCTAAAAATTATCCGTTTTATAACTGGGTACCCAAGCCGTTGGGTATACTGATTCTGATACTGCTGTTCGTGCCTATACTGACGGCCAGTGGGGTGTATACGGCCAATAGTGGAGAGATGCTGAGCGGGCTGGGCATCCAGTCGGAACATATTCAGTTCGTCAGCTTTCTTACTTCTGTGGGTATGGCCGCTTTTTCTCCGTTCTTTTACGGACTGGTTTGCCTGCGTCGGGAGAAGATGATGTGCATCGTAGGTTTCTCTTTGCTTTATATCCTGAGTTACATTTGTGCCAAGACCGACAGTATTTACCTGTTGGCCGTGTGCAGTGTGGTGATGGGTTTTTTACGAATGGTGCTGATGATGGTCAATCTCTTTACGCTGATTAAGTATGCGTTTGGGATGGAGGCTACCCGTAACATTACACCCGGAAATGATCCGGTAGATGAAGAAGGCTGGGACAAGCTGGACCGTGAGAAGAGTACCAGTATGCCTACTATCTATTTGTTTTTCATGATTCTGGGGCAGTTGGGTACTTCACTTACCGCATGGCTGGCCTATGAGTATGAATGGCAGTATGTGTATTATTTCATGATGGGAGCTTTGCTGCTTTCTATTTTGGTGGTATTTGTTACCATGCCTTATCACAAGTATTCCACCCGTCGTTTTCCCATTACCTTTCGTAAATTCGGCAGTGTGGTGATATTTTGCCTGATGTGCGCTTCGGTAGTGTATGTACTGGTGTATGGAAAAGTACTCGACTGGTATGATGACCCTTCTATCTGCTGGGCTACGGTGAGTGCCGTATGCTTTACAGCCATGTTTATTTATATGGAGAAAAGACAGTATTCTCCCTATTTCCTGATGGATATTTTCAAGTTGAGCTCCATTCGGATGGGAATTCTGCTCTTCCTGCTGCTGATGATATTCAATTCCAGTGCCATGTTTGTCAACGTGTTTACGGGAGTAGGCATGAAGATAGACAACTGGCAGAATGCTTCCTTGGGCAACTGGACTATGCTGGGGTATTTTATCGGTTGCATCATTGCCGTCATGTTGGGTAGCAGGGGAGTACATTTGAAGTATCTGTTTTCACTTGGCTTCGTGTTGATAGGTCTTTCGGCTTTGTTCATGTATTTTGAGGTACAGACTTCCGGCTTGTATGAGCGGATGAAGTATCCGGTCATTATCCGTGCCACGGGAATGATGCTTCTGTATTCACTGACGGCTGTACATGCTAACCAGCGGATGCCGTATAAATACTTGTCTACCTGGATTTGCATTATGCTGACCGTCCGCATGGTCATGGGCCCCGGTATCGGTACGGCACTTTATACCAACGTGATGCAGCATCGTCAGCAACATTATGTCACTCGTTTTGCACAAGACCGTGATTTATTGAATCCCGAAGTAGCGGCTTCTTATTCGCAGACAGTAAAGGGGATGCAATATCAGGGAAAGAGTGAACAGGAAGCCGAACAGATGGCTGCCATGTCGGCAAAAGGGAGCGTGCAGGTGCAAGCTACTTTATCGGCTGTTAAGGAAATGTCGGGTTGGACTTTCTATGGCTGCATGGCATGTGCGGTCTTTTTCTTGCTGTTTCCTTGGAGGAAAAGAAAACTGGAGCCGTATGCTGCTACAGTATCTTAAAAAAGAAGTTGTGACGTCACGGCGGGACTTTTCGTTTCTTAATCTATATTTTCAGCGGGGAATAATCACGTGTAAGTACCTGCCGTGACGTTTTTTTGTATATCTTAGCGGAGTATGCAAAAGAAACAACTTTAATTTGCGGTCATGATTTCACAAACAGAGCGCTTGAAGCGTCTGAACCAGATGCTGGTAGAGCGAAGGGATATTTGCTGTTCGGAAGGAAGTGTGGACGCTTTCCCGGCTGTATTGCAAAAAAACTTCAAGATGGAATACCTTGGGCTGATAGTCTGTAAACAAGGAGAATTTCAGTTTACTTTAAATCAGAAACCTTTTGTGGCAAAAGCAGGGGAAACGATTTTTCTGTATGAGGCTGCCATTTTCTGTGCCGGCTCGTGCACGGCCGATTTGCGTATAGATGTTTTATTTTACCGTATTAACCTTATCCGGGACTTATTGGGAAGTTCGGTGATGGCCATGCACCTTTATGCCACATTAACTCCGCAGCCTTGTTATGTATGGTCTACGGGTGAGGAAGAAGACATAGCCCGCTATATTTCTCTGATAAGCAGGTATCGGCATACTACAAACAATCCGTTTGACAGCCATGAGCGAAAGTTACTGCTGCTGGCTTTGACTTATAGACTCTGTTCTATTTATAGTCGGAGGTTGATGGAAGAAAATCAAGTGGCCGGGCATAAGATTGATACATTTATCCAGCTCATCCGGTTGGTAGAGCGATACTACAAGCAAGAGAGGGGAGTAGCCTTTTACGCCGACAAACTTTGTCTGTCTCCTAAATATCTGTCTGCGCTGTCAAAGTCTGTATGCGGATATACAGTGCAGGAACTGGTGTTCCGTGCCATTATTCGCCGGAGCATGTTGCTGTTGAAGAATTCCAACATGACTATTCAGGAAATCTCGAATGAATTTCATTTTCCCAATGCCTCCGCATTTGGTACATTCTTCAAGAAGGAAACCGGTCTTTCTCCTTTACATTATCGTTGTGCGGAAGAAAACTCACTCTCAGACATGTGAATGAAGCCGTTTTTATCGTTTTTTCAAGTGATTTTCAGACTACTTGAAAACGTCTTTGCGTTCAGACAAAAACACCCTTGTGTTTAAGGTAAAACGTCCTTGCGTTTTACTTCAAATGCACTTGCGTTTGAAATTAAACGCACTTGCGTTTTTTTTATGAGAGAAAAAGTGAATAAAAAAGCCGCCCCTGAATAGGACGGCTTTTTATGTATATGAATTTGTATGAATCAGAATCCCAGTCCAGCTACATGATTAAGCAGTTCATATACTCCACTACAGATTCCTAATACAATGACTCCGATAAGGCAGATAAACAGACCTGTACGGGCCAGAGCCGGTGTGCGGAAGGTGGCTACCGGTGCATCGTTAGGAGTGATGTACATGGCTTTCACAATCAGCAGGTAATAGTAGAGTGAAATAATCGTATTTACCAATGCCAGGAACACTACCAGCCAGTGGCCGCTGTGGAAAGCAGAGGCAAAGACGAAGAATTTAGAGAAGAATCCGGCAAACGGAGGGATACCGGCCAGTGAGAACAGCGCCAGTGTCATGACGAAGCTCAGGCGTGGGTTGGTCTTGTATAATCCGTTGTAGGTACTTCTGTCCACCTTTCCTCCGGTGTGCTGCTCTATGGTGCTGATGACACCGAACACAGCCAGGTTGGCTACGATATAGACCACGATGTAGTACACCAGTGAAGCCATCCCCTGTTCATTTCCTCCCAGTACAGCCAGCATGATATAACCGGCCTGTGAGATACTACTGTAAGCCATGAAGCGTTTCAAGTCTTCCTGAAGGATGGCAAAGATGTTGGCAATAGTGATGGTGACCACAATGACGATGCTCAGCAAGAGACTCCAGTCGGCTACCATCTGTCCGAATACTTTTATCAGGATGCTCATCAGAGCGAAAGCGGCTGCACCTTTGGAGATGACTGACAGGTAAGCCGATACATTGGTCGGAGCTCCCTGATAGGTATCGGGTGTCCACATGTGGAAGGGTACGAGACTCAGCTTGAAGCCCAGTCCGGCAAAGAAGAATACCATCGCCATTACCTGAAGCGGGGTTCCGGTCAGGGCTGTGGTGATATCGGCAAAGTAAGTGGTACCGGTTGTACCGTATACCATGGAGATACCATAAAGCATCAGGGCAGAAGAGAACATGGAGTTCAGGATAAACTTGGCTCCTGCTTCTGCACTGTGATGGCGGTATTTGTCGAAAGCCACCAGACAGGCCATCGGGATGCTGGCCAGTTCCAGGCCCACGTAGAACAGAATGAAGCTGCCTGCGCTGACCATGAAATACATACCCAGCAGCGTGCTGAGTGTCAGCATATAGAATTCTCCGGCTTTGTGACGGGTATCTTCTCGTGAGAGCCATTCACCCGACTGCAGGAATACGAGCAGCGTGCCGGCAGTCAGTATGGTTTTTACAACAGATGCCATTTGGCTGGCATGATACATTCCTCCAAAGGCTTCTCCGCTGGCGGGTACAATGTTTAAAGCCAGTTGTACGACCGTCAGTGTGCAGGCCAGTGTCTGAAGCGGCTTGTGATTAGGCGTTTTCAGTATCAAGTCTGCCAACAGCATGAAGAGGATAATGGCGACCAGGCTTATTTCAGCCTGCATGGTTAATAATTCGCTCATATAATTTCTTTTAGTTTATTCAGGTTATCGGATAAGTTGGCTGATAATAGGTTCTACGCTTCCGCTGATGACATTGCTAACCCAGTAAGGAGCGAGTCCCAGTCCGGCTACAGCTATAATCAGGCAGATTACGGCAAAACGTTCGTCCCAGGTAGCGTCGGTCAGTTTCAGGTGTTCCGGATTCTGACAGGTGCCATACAGGATTTTTCCTACTACACGCAGGATGTACACGGCCGTGATGACAATACTCATCGTGGCGATGATGGTACAAGTGCGGTGGAACAGGTCCGGATTCTGGAATGAACCTACGAATACGGTCATTTCAGCCACGAAACCACTCAGACCAGGCAGACCTAAGTTGGCCAGCCCGGCAATGACATAACCTACGGCCAGGAAAGGCATGATTTTCATCAGTCCACTCAGCTGGCGGATGTCACGGGTGTGTGTACGACCGTAAATCATACCGATAAGGGCAAAGAACAAGGCAGTCATCAAGCCGTGGCTTAACATCTGCAGGATGGCACCGGTAGCACTTACACGCGTCATCATCAGCAGAGCGAACAATACCAGTCCGCAGTGGCTTACAGAAGAGTAGGCGTTGATGTATTTCAAGTCGGTCTGTACTACGGCACTGAACGCTCCGTACACTACAGAAATGGTGGTCAGTACCAGGAAGAAATCACCCCAGATAGCGGCACCGGTCGGCATCAGGTACATGGCAATACGGAAACATCCGTAACCTCCTAATTTCATCAACACACCGGCGTGCAGCATACTTACGGCTGTCGGGGCAGAAGCATGACCGTCGGGGCTCCATGTGTGGAAGGGGAACAAGGCACCCAGCACACCGAATCCTAAAAAGACCATCGGGAAGAAGATACGTTGCATTTCGGTCGGTATCTTGTGCTGCACGATTTCCAGAATATTCATGGTCTCGGCTCCGGCTCCATAGTAGATGCCCAAGATGCCAATCAACAGGAAGGCAGAACCACCCATCAGCATCAAGGTCAGCTTCATGGCAGCATATTCCTTGCGGCCGCTTCCCCATACACCAATCAGCAGGTACATCGGAATCAGGGCCACTTCATAGAACATGAACATGGTGAACAGGTCGGTTGAGATGAAGAATCCGAATACTCCGGTGCTCAGCAGGGTGAACCACAGGAAATATTCTTTGGTGAGCGGCTTTAGCTTCCAGGAAGCAAATGTACCGGTAAATACGATGATGGCACTCAGTAGCAGCATTACTACAGAGATACCGTCTACTCCTACCGAGTAACAGATGTGAAGCGGGGCATACCATACGATACTGTCTGTGAAAAGCATTTCAGCTGTAGCTCCCGCATGGCGCTGTCCGATGTAAGACACCGTGAGGTAAGCCGCAAGTGCCAGCAATAAAGTGGAACCGGCCACCATCACTCCTCTGACTTGATTGACGTTGCGGGCAATCCATAGTCCCAACAACATCAGCAGATGTATCAATACGAAAAGACTTAATATATTCATAAGCGTATAAGTTCTTCTTTTTTAGTTCAACAGCAAGATAATTGTCAGGATAATGATACCTGCCAGGAAATAATGCGTGTAGGTTTGTACCTTTCCATTTTGTATGGGTTGTACGGTCTCTCCGGCTGCGTTGGTACCCCAGGCCATGAAATTCATGAACTGGTCGATGACGTGGCGGTCAAACCATGCCAATGGAGTAGAGATGCAGCGGAAGATGATTTTCTTGGTCACGAACAACCAGATTTCGTCCATGTAGAAACGCTTGTAGGCCGCACGGTGCAGAGTGCTGAAGCATGTAGCGAGCATGTCGGCCACAGGTTGCTGTTCGCGGGCGTACATCCAGGTAGCCAAGGCAATGGCAATTACGGCAATAGCGATACTTGTACCGGCTACTGTCCAGTCGAGGTGGATGTCGTAGGATTCACCGTTGGCTGAAACGAAATGTCCGAAAGGAATAAAACCGGCTACGATGGTGACCAGTGCCAGGAACATCAGCGGGAAGGTCATGGTCAGCGGACTTTCATGCGGCACGTGGTGTGCATGCAGTTCCTTGTTTTCCTTTCCCCAGAAGATGCAGTAGTACAAACGGAACATATAGAAAGCGGTCATTCCGGCAATGAGGGCCATAATCCATCCCATCACAGGGCTGTACTGGAAGCAGGCAGTCAGGATTTCATCTTTTGAGAAGAATCCGGAGAACGGAGGGATACCTGCGATGGCCAGACAGGCAATCAGGAAGGTGATGTGGGTAATCGGCATGTATTTGCGCAGACCGCCCATGGTTTCCATTTCGTTGCTGTGTACGGCGTGTATGATGCATCCGGCTCCCAAGAAGAGCAGAGCTTTGAACATGGCGTGTGTGAACAGGTGGAACATACTGGCCATGTAACCTAAACCACCTTCGTGCGGGTTGGCTGCCGTACAAACACCCAGTGCCACCATCATGAAACCAATCTGTGAGATGGTAGAGAAGGCCAGTACACGCTTGATGTCACTCTGTGCACAGGCTACGCTGGCGGCATAGAATGCGGTGAAAGCACCTACCCAGGCAACCAAGTGGAGTGTGTGTGGCGCAAAGCCGATGAACAAGGGGAACATACGGGCTACCAGATACACTCCGGCTACTACCATGGTAGCGGCATGAATCAGGGCAGATACCGGTGTCGGACCTTCCATGGCATCCGGCAACCAGATGTGCAGCGGGAACATGGCACTCTTTCCGGCACCACCGATGAACATCAGTCCCAATGCCCAGGGAAGTACCATCCCGGCCTGCATCAGGCGTTCGGTTCCAGGGTTGAAGGTGAAAGTCTGCATGTAGTATCCGTAGATAAGGATACCAATCAGGAAGCCCAAGTCAGCAAAACGGGTAACGATAAAGGCCTTCTTGCTGGCAGCGATTGCTTCCGGTTTGGTATAGTAGAAACCAATAAGCAGATAGGAAGACACACCTACTAGTTCCCAGAACACATACATCTGGAAAATGTTGGTAGCTACCACCAGGCCTAACATAGAGAAGGTAAACAACGACAGAAAAGCGTAGTACCGCTGGAAGCCGACTTCACCTTTCATGTAGCCGAAAGAATAGATATGTACCATCAGTGACACCGTGGAAATAACCACCAGCATCATGACGGAAATCGGGTCGAGCAAAATGCCCATGTCGATATGAAGGGAGGAAGTGAACGGCAGCCATTCAATGTTCCACGGAGTCAGCGTAGGGTAGAGGCCTTCGGCAGTGCGTGGAGCAGAGAAATAATTGAATGCCGTCAGATAGCTCAGCACGGCTACCGCTCCTAACGATAGGGTACCGATTGTGCCTGCTACGCGATGAGGCATTTTCATGCCGGCCAATGCCAGAACCAGGAAGCTCAGCACCGGGAGGGCAAGTATCAGAATTGTATAATCCATAAGCAATTGAATAAAATGTGAGAAAGTTATCCTTTCAAGTCAGTAATATCATCGGTAAGCACCTGTTTCAGGTTGCGATACACATTAATAATGATGGCAATGGCTACAGCCGTTTCAGCTGCGGCAATGGCTATGCCGAACAGGCTGAAGAAATGGCCTTCCAGTTGTCCGGGGAAAAGATAACGGTTGAATACCGCGAAATTGATGTTGGTTGCATTAAGCATCAATTCTACCGAAATCAGCAAAGCCAGCAAGTTTTTGCGGGTAAAGAATCCGTAGATGCCGCAAAACAACATGACGGTACTGATGACGAGGTAGTGAACTACATGAATTTCTATTTCCATAATCTTACTGTGTTATTTTTGTTTACGTGCAATCAGTATCGCACCAATCATACAAGCTAAGAGCAATACACTGACTACCTCAAATGGTAATACAAACTGGTATTTCCCTGTACCAATCAAGGCATGTCCGATGTTTTCTACCGGAAGTTCTACTCCCTGTGGAATCAGGTTCAGGGCAAATCCGTTGGTCATAACTAAGAAAAGCACGAGAGCTGCACCGATAACAATGGTCAGCAATACACTGATGAGCTTGGCGCGGTTTATCTTGTACTTCATATTCTTGTCCGACTGGGTCAGCAGGATGGAGAATACATACAGCACCACGATACCTCCGGCGTAAACCATCAGCTGTACGGCGCTCAGGAAGGTATAGCCCAGGATTCCGTAGATGGCTCCCGTACCCAAAAGAACGAACAGCAGATAAGTAGCGGCACGCAGGATTTTTCCTGTAGTGACAGCTAAAATGGAACAAGCAATGATACAGGCTCCTACGATATAAAATACGATTTCTTGAAGTGATATATTCATATCCGTTTCGTTTTATTTATTTCTTGTTCAGTGTCATGACGAGTTTTTCTTTCTGGAATACTGCATTCTCAAAGTCATTCGTAAACTGAATGGCATTGTGAGGGCAGGCATTGACGCACAGCATGCAGAACATGCAAGAGCCTAAATTGTACTCGTATTTCACCAGGAATTTTTTCTTTTTACCGTCTTCCGTCTCACGCATTTCCGTGGTCAGCCGGATGGTGCCGTTCGGGCAGCTCATCTGACAAAGTCCGCAGGCAATGCAATGGTGATTTCCTTCTTCATCCACCGGCATCACCAGCATGGCCCGGTGACGTTCCGGAATGTGAAGTGTAGTATGGCGGTTTTCAGGATACTGTTCGGTAATTTTCTTCTGGCAGAACACCTTCATGGAAGTGCGCATACCTACCAGCAGACTCTTGACTCCACCGACATATCCTTTTAAATATTCTTTAAATCCATTCATAGTCAAAAAATTTTAATCAAAATGTCAGACCAAATACTTTGCATACGGTCATTAATAACAATACGACCAGCGAGAGCGGCATCAGGTATTTCCATTCCAGTGTCAGTACCTGATCGATACGCAAACGGGGGAAGGTCCAGCGAATCCACATGAGCAGGAAGACGATGAAGAAGGTCTTTCCAATGAACCATACAAATCCGGGGATGTAGTCCATCACCATGTTCAGTCCGTCGAGTCCGGCAATGTGCAAGGGCATCCAGCCTCCCAAAAACAAAGTGGTGGCGATACCGGCCGTAATGAACAAGTTCAAGTATTCGGCCAGATAGAAGAATCCGAAATGCATACCCGAATATTCTGTGTGGTATCCGGCAGTCAACTCCTGTTCTGCTTCTGCCAAGTCGAACGGACCACGGTTGGCTTCCGCGTTTCCAGCAATCAGGTAGATGATGAAAGCCATGATGGCAGGAATGTGTCCTTTGAAAATGTTCCATCCGTTGGCCTGACCTTCTACGATGGTCTGAATATCCATGGCACCACTCATTACGACCATGGTCAGTACGCTGAGGCCGATAGAAAGCTCGTAGCTGATAATCATGGCTCCACTTCGTACGGCACCGATCAATGTATATTTACTGTTACTACTCCATCCGGCCAGCAAAATACCCAATACACTGATGGAAGAAGCTGCCAGCACAAAGAAGATACCGATGTTCATGTGAAGGATTTCTCCACCTTTATTCCATGGAAGACAAGAGAATGTCAGAATGGAAGCAAGAATTACCAGGAACGGAGCCAAAGCATAAAGAAAATGGTCGGAATGCTTCAGGCTGATGATTTCTTTGGTAAGGATTTTCAATACGTCGGCAGGTACTTGCAGCAAACCTCCTTTTCCTCCTACACGGTTCGGACCGATACGGCACTGGAAAGCCGCACAGACTTTACGTTCCATGTAGATAAGAATGATGGCCAGTACCGCGTACATGACGAGGATAAATACTCCCACAACGAGTCCTTCCAATGTCAGTGCCAGCCATTCAGGCATTACACTGCAAAGGAATGCATGAATCTGCATGAGCAGCGGGCTGAGATTATAATAATCTAAAAACATAATTCTTTTATTTTTTCAGTTTTCTGTAATGATTGTTCCTCTGTTTGTGTGGAGATTAACGGTCAATGTCAGGGATGACAAAGTCGAGTGTACCTCCAATGGCAATTAAGTCGGCAATTTTAGTTCCACGGCAAACGGTATCCATGGTGTGAACCAACGGAAGTCCGGTGGAACGGTAGTGCAGACGGTAAGGAACTTTATCACCATGGCTTTCCAATACCACGTCAAATTCTCCACGACTGGTTTCTACCGATGAGGTGAACACACCTTCCGGCAACTTGATGATGGGTTTGGTCTTGGCACGGAATTCTCCTTCCGGAATATTGTCAATCAGTTGCTCGATGATATGGCAAGACTCCATGATTTCGTCCATACGTACCATGTAGCGGGCAAAGGAATCACCTTCCGTGTACACAATCTCCTTGAAGTCCACCTTGTCGTAGAGTGCGTACGGATGATGCTTGCGCACGTCGTTGGCCCATCCGGAAGCACGTCCGGTACCTCCTGTACATCCCAGTGAGATGGCGTCTTCCTTTGACAAGACTCCTACACCTTTCAGACGGGTATCGGCAATGACGTTTGAAGTAAAGATGTCATGATAATCCTGGATTACACTGCGCAGGTGTTTGATAAAGTCTTTCACCTTCTGCTGGAAGGTAGGATGAATGTCAGCCTGTACACCTCCAATCATGTTGTAGTTCTGAATCAGACGGCCTCCGGTAGTTTCTTCAAAAATATCCAGAATCATCTCACGTTCACGGAAACCATAGAAGAAAGGAGTCAGTCCACCCATATCCATGACTAGACAGGAGTAGAACAGCAAGTGTGAGTCGATACGCTGTAATTCGTCCATGATGGTACGGATGTACTGGGCACGTTCCGGTACTTCTATTCCGGCTGCTTTTTCAATACACATACACAACGCATGGCGATTCTGGTGAGCACTCAGGTAGTCCAGACGGTCGGTCAAGGCTAATGTCTGCGGGTAGGTGAGGCTTTCGTTCATTTTTTCAATGCCTCGGTGGATATATCCCAGTATCGGGTCAATCTTGCGGATGTTTTCTCCATCGAGCGAAGTACGCATACGCAATACCCCATGTGTAGAAGGGTGCTGCGGACCGATGTTTACTACAAAATCATCTTCTCCAAACACCACGTTCTTACGGCCCTCAAGTGTGCCGTCGGGACGGAGGAAGTATTCATCTGTCATATCGGCATTTTCCTCGTTGTCCATCCGAAGTGGATTGGAGTTCATGTCATAATCCTTTCGCATAGGATAGCCAATCCAGTCTTCACGCAAGAAGATACGGCGCATATCCGGATGATTCAAGAAGCAGATGCCGAAGAAGTCGTATACTTCACGTTCTTTAATCAGAGCCGTTTTCCACAAGTCGCTTACAGTGGGGAGCAATGCCTTTTCGCGGTCTGTTGTTACCGCTTTGAGTGTGATTCTTGCCCCCGTGCGGGTAGATTCCAGTAAGTAAAGCGCACCTAAGCCTTCTTCACCCCAGTCCATTCCCACGATGTCGCGCAAGAAATCCATGGGATTTTCTTTGTCATTCAGTAATGCCTCAGTTATCTGGTGTAACTTTTCTGCCGGGACTTTTACGACAGTCTCTCCTGTCTGACTGATTTCGGCTTCAGGAATAATGCTTGTTATTTTTTCAATTTCCATTTGCATTTTCTTTTTCGTATGGTTTATTCCTCTTTTTCTTTACGGTTTACTTCTCCTAAGAAGCGCTCCACTTTGATTTTACGTTGAAGCTGCATCATGCCATAGAAGAAAGCTTCCGGTCGGGGAGGACATCCCGGAATGTATACGTCTACCGGAATAATCTTGTCAATACCGTTTACTACGTGGTAAGATTTGATGAAAGGACCTCCGGAGATGGTACATCCACCTACTGCTACTACGTATTTAGGTTCTGCCATCTGGTCATACAGACGTTTCAACACCGGAGCCATTTTGTGTGTGATGGTTCCCAGTACCATGATCATGTCGGCCTGACGCGGAGAGTTTCGGGTTACCTCAAACCCAAAGCGGGCCATATCATAACGGGCTGCGCCAAGCGCCATAAATTCGATGGCACAACAGCTGGTTCCGAAAGTCAGACTCCAGAGCGAATTGCTTCGTCCCCAGTTAATCAGTTCGTCCACTGTTCCCAGTACGATTCCGGCTCCGTCCATGTTCAGACGACGTACCATTTCTTCCAGATAATCATTGTTCTTGAAGTCCTCATACTCCATAGAACGAATAGAGGTAGCTTTTTTTACTTCCATTCAAGAGCTCCTTTCCGCCAGGCGTATGCCAGGCCCAAAATTAAAACTACCAGGAAGAAACCTACACTGACCAGTGCATATACTCCTACCTGGTCTGCCACTACAGCCCAAGGAAAGAGAAATACCGTTTCAATGTCGAACATCAGGAACAAGATTGCAAACAGGTAGTAACCTGCCTTGAATTGCACCCATGATTGTCCACGCGTAGGAATACCACATTCGTACGGTTCTCCCTTCTGCGGATTGAATGACCGTGGAGCAAGTAATTTTGCAATGGTCATTGCTACCACAACAAGGACGATAGCAGTCAGAATAACGACAATAATAAATGTAAAAAACATATATCTAAAAATTTTTGATGATACATATAGATGACAAACTACTTCCGTTACATCGCAAGCCTCTGTCTGCAATGTATCGGAACAATCTATTTTAAACTGTTCTTAGATAGTATTAAATAAGGATTTTTTTGAGGGTATATAGATAATAGAATTTATCTAATTGTGTATAAGGATGTGTGGAATATACAGAACAGACCAGCCCTAAATGTGTGGGTGGTCTGGAAATGAAGTCTTGTCCAAACGAGAATACCGGCAAGAAAAATTTACCGTCCAGGTTTTTTTGGGTTTGTATGAATAAAATTCTCTGCGGAATATCTGCTTGTCTGTTGGCTATCAGAAAGTCAAGCGTTTTTGAAGGAATATTATCCGGATGCTGGTAGATGAAATCAGCCGATTCGGTTTCCTCTGTGGTATTGTTCTCATTGAGCACGGTGGAATAAAGCGCAAAGAAGTTTGCTCCTACGAGTACGCTCATAAGAGTAATTAGGGATATACAAGCAAAAATCTTCCACTTATTCATGCTAATACCTTCAAAAACGCTGCAAATGTAGCCATTTATTTTGATTCATGAATCTGTATTTTCATTAATTTTTCTTGTCAGGCTGTTTGCTCTGTTTTTAGAAAGGATAACCAATGGCAAAATGAATACCCATTCCGTCCTTGAATTTAGGGATATTATAGTATCCACTCTTTTCGGTATCGTATGGCACATGAAGGGCAAAACCGAAGTCCAGTCTCAGAATCAGGAAGGAAAGGTCATAACGAATTCCTATTCCAGTTCCCAATGCAATGCTGTCAAAGAAATGCCGGAGATTGAATTCTGCACCGGGGCGAGCTTCATCCTTGCGCATAAGCCATACATTTCCTGCATCTAAAAAAGCTGCTCCGTTTAAGTTTCCTCCCATAAAATTTGAAAAGATGCGGAAACGGTATTCCAGGTTGGCTTCCAGTTTGATGTCTCCTGTTTCATCCACGTAGGAATAACCTGAATTATTAGCCGGGTGGAATCTTCCCGGACCGATGGAGCGTACGGTAAAGGCACGAATACTGTTGGCACCTCCCACATAGAACTGTTCGCTATAAGGTGCGATTGTCTTGTTGCCGTATGCCCATATCACTCCTCCCATCAGTCGGGTAGCTAACTGTTGCTTTTCACTGATGTGGTAGGTATATCTTACTTCTGAAGAATATTTCAGGAACTGTGCAAACGGATTTCCCAATAGTTCCTTCTCCTTTTTGCTGAATTTCTGTCCAAAAGCCGCATAAATGACGGATGTCACATTTCCGGCAGAGGTGAGCGAGTTTTCCCACCACACACGGTTCTTTTTCTTCCGGTAGCTGTTGTCGTAAGTAACCGTGTAGGTCAGTGACGGAATGAACTGGTCGTCCAAACTATGGAATAGCATCGGGTTGGCATTGGCAATGGAGTCAAAGCGTGCAGTACGGTGCTGCAAGGTGTTGAACGCCAGGTGAATTGGAGTTACGGTATGCTTGATGCTGCGCTTCGGCTGAAAACTATAAGATACAGTACCTCCAAATGACAACATCTTGAAATAGCGGGCACGATTCACCTGTTCTGCGTAAATCTTAAAGTTGGTTTCAGACGGGAAACGGAAGGGGTCTACCCGATTTCTAATCCAGGGCAAGACCAGTCGTGGAAAATTCAGAGAGAGGGCAGCTCCCAGCTCGTAAGAATTCATCACAGAACTTTCCCCGTCTACAGTAGAACTGGTCTGCCATTCGTATGAACCTTTCAACTCTAAGTTCAAGGAAGCGCCCATTCTTTTGAAATTCTTCTTTGAAAGATTGAATTTGGCTCCCGGTCCTGTTTGCTTGGTACTCTTGGTGGTAACATTAAGTTCCAGTTCGCTATCGTAAGGCAGGTCGAACATGGCATTGACCGTAATGTCCAGGGTATCTCTTCCCGGACGAGGAGTGTAGTTGAAGTCATTGTATTTGAACACACCTAATCTGGACAATGCCTGCTGGGTATAGTTCTGGCGTTGCTGAGAATACATTTCTCCGCTTTTATAAAGAAAACGTCGGCGGAGTACCCCATATCGTATGCCCGGCTTTTTTCCTGCATAATTAATGGTGAAGTTATGAAAATTCAATGAATCATTGGGTTGTTCTCCATTATGTCCTACCAGATTGATGCTTGTCTTTCCAATATAGTAAGTACGCAATCCCTCTTCCGGAATATTATGTTTCTGTACAACTCTTAAGTTGACATAACCGGGACGAATCAATGTGTCGGCCATGAACGTAATAAAATCTGGGCGATAGAAATAATATCCGTTGTTACGGAATAGTTCTACCAGGCGATTCCTTTCTTCGTCCAATTTATTGACAGTGAACGCATCTTCTTTTATTAACAGGCGTTTACTATATGTAGCATGAATCAGACTGTCTTCCTTGGGTGAAAATCCTACATAGGTAACGGAGTCTAATTTGTAACGTTGTCCGGTGTATATGGTATAATTTAATTTGGCTTTCTTCGGGTTCTTGGCTGTATCTACTTGCACTGTCACGTTGCCTTGGAAAAAGCCATTTTCACGTAAAACGTTACTTGCTACCTTTGTACGGGTATCAGGGTTAACGGTAGATACATAAATCGGGTCGGCAGCCAGTTTCTTGAAAATCCATTTACCAATACCTTTTTCGTATCGTTCAAACCGGTTATACACCCATAGTCCTAATGGGAAAGGGATACGGAGGTTGGGGCTGCCGAAAAATGAATTGTTCGGTGCCACGTTCAATGCGCCTTGTACTTCTTCCAAAGTAGCTTCTCCATTATCGGCTTCATTGTATCCCACAATTTTAGGAGTCGGTGTACCGATATAGAGCAACTCGTCTTCCGGAAGATGCTTGGTTGTGGAACATCCGGTTATGATAAACAACAGAAGTCCTGTCAGTAACAGTTTATTTATTCTTCTCTTCCTCATTTTCATCTTCTTCTTTTTTTTCGACTTCAGGCTGCGGTCTTTTCTTCTTTCTGAAAATAAACAGTTCGCCCACTTTACTAACTTTCTTGCGCAGTACAATACCGGCTCCGGTTTCTATTACTTCTCCATCGAGCACACTTTCGTAGTTCTTATCATGGAAAAGCTTGACGTAGCGAGTACCACTGTTGTCCAGACGATATTCTAATGAGATATTATCAATGAATGACTCGTCCTGCTGCACATTATTGCCGGTGGATACTTTTCCACCAATTACCACTCGGATACGGTTGTTCCAGAATCTCTTGGCAAACTGGAAGTTGTAATCCGTAGATGTCTGTCCGGTTTCTTCTCCATTATTGGTTTCTATACCGAAATTCACATCAATGGTCTTGAGGGCACTTCCAGCCACTTTGGAAATCTGGTCTTGTAGGAAAGAGTTCATAACGCTGCTTCCACCGCCACTTCCCAAGGTGCTTCCTTCCGTCAGGTACATACCTGTTACCAGCATGGTTACAGCTACCTTATTCTTTTCTTCAGCCGACATGGATGCCAACTCGTTTTGCATGGTACCGTCATCCGGAGCATCAATGATAAAGGTAAATCCTAAATTCTCCAATGTATTGGTGATATTGACACCCACATCGAAGTTGACCATGCGCGATGCCTGCCCTTCTTGTGCTACTGAAGAACGTATTCTTTCCGTCGCTTTTATACTCATGAGAGGATTCATTGCATTTCCATTCCATTGTATGTAACTTCCGCTTTGAATATGGAAAGTCTTTAGCTGGATAATCGGGAGCTGGTATTTCATTTCACCGCTTAGCAGAGAATACCTTCCATTCAGGATGATGTTGCCTTCCGGGGTATATTGGAAGGACAAGTCACCACCTCCTTCAAAGTACATGTAGTTGCTTCCCTTTTCATCCATATTGACACGGCACTGTACCCCCTCGTCTATGTGTAAGGTCATCAGCATGTCAATACCTCCCAGTGAGAGGGCTGGAAGAGCCCTTCTTTGTGCAGAAGTCGTATCGCTGAAGTTGGTGAAGGTTACTGTTTCTCCCAGACGGTCTTCTACGGTCAGCGGAGAATCCTGCAGAATATAGGTAAAGTTACTGTTACCCAAAATATTCATGTTACCGCGTATATTCATGTTATCCGGTGTACCTTTAAGAGTAGAGTGGAAATCCACGTACAACTTCCCATATACGAGCGACTGTTTGGTCTGCTTGGCATTCAGCAATTCAAAATTGTTGGCATCCATCTTCAGGGTCATTTTCATCTGACTGAAATCTGCCATGTCCACATCCCCGTCAATGGTGAACGGAGTTTTCCCTTTGGTGAATATCTTGAAACGGTTGAATGTAAGCTTGCTGTCCTTGATTTCCACCGGTTTGTTATCAAATCGGAGGTTCAGAGATGCTTGCGGTACGTATACATTTACGCTATCCAGGTTAATTTTTCCGTTCATGAGCGGTTGGGAAGCATTGCCGGACATTTGCATGGTACCGTCAATATCTCCACTCAGCATAGCCATCTTACCCGGAATAAAAGAGTTTGCTATTTCCAGCGGGAAGTGATGCAATGCCATACGTGCATCTATCCGGTCTTCTTTTTGTTCTTTCTCTTCAGCCGGGAAGTATGAACCTTCTATACTGATTACTTCCTTGTCATTCTGCATGATGAGGCCGTTGATATGCTGTTCACCGGTCTGTTTGGGAAGGTAGACCGCACTCAAAGCCCAGTCGCCCAAGGCTATCCCGTTATATCTGAGCTGGTTGATGTTGTTCTCAAGAGAAATCTGATCCATGCCGTCTTCCGTCTGCACATAATGTGCTTCAGCGTTAATCACACCCTCGATGTCTGGCATATACGGAATCACTCGTTTGAACTCTCCAATGTTAATCTGAGTCAGGGATAAAGTTAAATCCTGTCGTGCCGTAGAATCAGGAGTAGAATAGAAACTCAGTCCGGTACGCAATTCATCGTAAATGGACAAATTGGCCATGATTCGTCCGTCATCTCTCAGATAGATATAATTATCCGGATTAACCGTAAACTTACGGTACACTAAGATAGGGTCAAATGGGGTAATGTGAAGGCTGATTCCACCTTTTTGCAGACCAGCCACCATACCTATATTTACCCCACATTCCTTTTTCCCGTTCAAGTATTCAATAGTAGCATTTGCTTTGTCGGCTCCTATATCTCCATTCAGTGTAATATCAAATGCCTCCTGGAACGGTTTGTCATTGGCTATGACTCCACTGTTAAACGAAATCTTATCAGGCTGTTGGGTAGCATTAAAATAGATGGTATCAAGAGCTAAACTATCAGTCTTTAATCCGTAAAGGTTCATTGACGCATTCAATCCTTCTGCAGGGGAGGTGCGTATATTCACATTCATGCGGTTAAAGTTTATCTTTTTGATGGCCAGTGTATTGGAAATGGGGTTGTCCTTTCCTGCAAAAATTCTGAACTGGGTTTCTGGCCACAGCTCACGAAGTGCAACCTGATCAATTGATTTCTGCTTCCATTGTGTACTCAGTGCATTTGTCAGTTTGGTTATCTGATTACCTAACTCATCAATACCTCCTCGGCTTCTGAATAGAAACGTCAGGTCACCCGCATTTGCGTAGCTCCTGATAGAATCGCGTGCAGTGCTGAAGCCGAAATGTATATCTTTCGTCTTAAATGTCTTTTTTTCAGTGATTAAATTTATGTCTTTTACAGATAAACGGATACCGTGACTTTTTTTCATGTCCGTTCTCATGTGAATGTCGATATTTTCGGTAGTCCTTAACGGAGAACTGAGCAATCCCATTCCGTATAAATCAAGATTCTTCACTTGAACCAGCATATCCGCAGCAATCGCAGAAGGGTGTAGGGATGCATCTAACTGCGATGAGATATTCATCAGGTTGTCATTCACATCCAAGTTGAGGTTCGCTTTTGATTCTTTCAGGGCTGCATTAAGCTGTACGCCAGAGAAGATACGGGTTCCCCATTGAAGGTGGTTGAGTGCGGCATTGGCTGTTAATGTAGTTCGTTTGGAAAAAATATCTGTTCCTGCTCCTTCAAGTTGCATACCAGCAGAGAGATAAAACAACGAATCAGCTGGCAGGAAATCATGCAGGTTTAGCTCACTGATTTGCATATCTGCCTTATAAGCTTCTTTAAGGAGGTTGTATTCCGCATTTAGCTGTACTTTTCCTTCATTCTGGCTTAAGGTAGTTTCGGTAAACAAATCGTTACCTTTCATACCGGCCTTTCCATGAATATTCATTCCTGACGGAATAACTACTCCGTCGGTCAGGCTACTCAGAAAATCCATTTTGTAAAAATCTGAATTCAGGTTGATGATTCCCTCTCTGGAAAGACTGTCGAGCACATTTTTTACCGTTCCGTCCATTTCCATACGGAAACAATCGGGAACTTTAACCTGGCAAGTAGTCAGTTTCAGGTCGCTCAGACTTCCATCTACCCCGATACGAACTTGTAATGGAGCTGCAGGGAAGGATTGAATAAATTCTTGTGGCATGTCTGGAATCAGTTTGAACAAATCAGCTTTACCGATTTCAGCCATGAACTGACCGTTCAATACGCCGTCCTGATTCTGTTCGGTGACCGACCAGTCTATCGTAGCCTTGAGAGCCAGAAAAGAATTTGCAGTTTTGATTTGTAAAGAAGGCACACGTATGGCTTTCTCGTCTGCCTGTAATTGCCCCTCAGTCGATTTGATTTCCAGTCCCGAACGCTCTTTCAGCTCGAACTGATGCAGTAATGCCCGGATGTTATTTCCCTGATAATATAAAGAATCCATCTGTAAATTGATGTCGGTCACTGCAATATGTGACGGATCCAATCCCTTCTCTATAGGAGGTGTATTCCCTGAGTTATAGTATAATCCACTCTGTAAAAGCTTAAATTCTTTAGCGGAATACGCTGCTTTATGCAAGTCAACCAATCCGTCTCTTAGAGAAGCATTCCCGACTTTAAGCCCTAAGTTCATGGAGTCAAGCGGCATATCCATCTGAAAGTCCACATTGGCCAAATCAATCTTTTCTAATTTAAATTTCCAGAATGTAGGTGCACTTTGAGTGGTATCTTGTGCGGTTGTATCTGCCAGACATAGTTTCAGGTTGGCATCTTTCAGTGTGAGCTCGTTGAGTACAGCTGTTTCCGGCGTCAAGTCAACTCCATGCGATTTCAAGAAAAGTTCACCCAGGTTTCCCTGTAAGGACATTCCTTCAATCAGGTCGACCGTATTGACTGAAGCGTTTTTCAGTTCCACTCCATCAATCTCTATCTGCTTCTTTACCAGAGGGAGTATTTGAATTTTTACGGTTAGTTTTTCCACATTCAGGAGCGTATCCTGAGGGTTGGTAACCGTGGTTTCATGGACGACTAAATTGAGTGGAAAAGAAAGCGAAATTCGTTGTATATGAATGTTCATTCCTGTAGCTTGCGAAGCGTATGATGTCGCCTTATCCACAATAAAATTCTGGATAGCAGGTATATAGATTAATATACACAAGACTATAAAAAGGATAAATGGACTTGCTAATACAATTCCTCCCCATTTTATATATTTTTTCATATACAGTTTAATCATTAGTTATGCGAATATATAAAAAAGAACCAAAAGGTGATACATTTTGTTTATGACAATGAGTTGAAATCACATTATTTGTTTACCTTTGCGTAGTTACTAATTTTAATACAATTCTATGAAACCAACTTTATTTGTACTGGCTGCCGGTATGGGGAGTCGTTACGGTGGCTTAAAACAGCTTGATGGACTGGGTCCTAACGGTGAAACAATCATGGATTATTCAATTTTTGATGCTATCCGTGGTGGTTTCGGGAAATTGGTTTTCGTAATCCGTCGTGATTTTGAAAAAGATTTCCGTGAAAAGATTGTAAGCAAATATGAAAATCATATTCCTGTAGAAGTTGTGTTCCAGGATTTGAACGACCTGCCTGCTGGCTTTACTTGTCCGGAGGGTCGTGTTAAACCTTGGGGAACAAACCATGCAGTGTTGATGGGTAAGAATGTAATTAAAGAACCATTTGCCGTAATCAACGCTGACGACTTCTATGGACGTGACAGTTTTGCCGTATTGGGTAAATACTTGTCAGAATTGCCGGAAGGTGCAAAGAACGACTACAGCATGGTAGGTTTCCGTGTAGGAAACACTTTGTCAGAAAGTGGAACTGTTGCTCGTGGTGTATGTGCAACTGATGAAAATGCTCATCTGACAACAGTCGTTGAACGTACTGAAATTATGCGTGTAGACGGTGTAGTTTCTTATAAGGATGAAAATGGCGAATGGGTTGGTATTGAAGATAATACTCCTGTTTCAATGAATATGTGGGGATTCACTCCTGATTATTTCCAATATTCAGAAGAATATTTCGCTGAATTCCTGAAAGAAAATATCAGCAACTTGAAATGTGAATATTTCATTCCGTTGATGGTGAACAAGCTGATCAATGAAGGAACTGCTACTGTAAAAGTACTGGATACTACTTCTAAGTGGTTTGGTGTGACATACGCTGCTGACCGTCAGAGTGTAGTTGATAAGATTCAGGCTTTGGTAGATGCTGGTGAATATCCTGCTAAATTGTTCTGATTAGAAACCGATTATAATACTTATATAAGGAAGACCGGGATTGCAGAAATGTGATTCCGGTTTTTTGCGTGTTATATGATACATTAGAATTGTGAGTAAGTTATGGTATGGTTATGAATAAAAGTTTGTCGACGGGAAAATAAAAAACTACCCAAGAATGTGCAGAATACGCAAACTTGGGTAGTTCTATTTCTTCTTAAAAAGATGGAAGGGAAGGTTTATTTACCGCCGTTTATCCATGTCTTTTCAGAGTAGATATAATATCCATCTCCATAAACACTGCTGATATTAGGATTACTTAATACGCTACTATTTCCGTACGGTAAGCGTTCTGGGAATCGGTTGACTCCTCCTTGGGTGTTATAAGGATTTGTCAAGACAATATAACTTTCACCCATTGCTTTTACACGGCGTAAATCATTATAAGTTTCCACTTGCTCATCTACGCTTTGAGCAATATACTTCTGTTCGAATACCTTTTGAAGTGTTGCCGTTCCTAATGAGCTAGCATAGGCATTGGCGTCTGCATCATCTTCAAACCAACCCATAATTTCACTTACAGAAGCAGCAACAGCTTTCTGGAATTCAGTTGTAGCATCTTCATTAAGACGTAATTTAACTTCTGAAAGAATAAAATATAATTCAGAAACACTGAATATGTGAATAGGCTGTGAGCCTAAGTCGTACCATGCGGGATAGGCAAGACTTCCATCGGCAACCTGTGCGATTTCTTCGTCACCAGGCTGATATGATCCCCCTTCTGACTTATCTGTTTTATAAATGTAATAAGGTAAACGAGGATCATCTGTTCCCATCAGATTTGTTACAGTCTTGGAAGAAGCTGTATATTCTCTACTCCAGATATATGCACTCCAGGGATTGTCACAGGTAACTCCATTGAACTCTTTAATCAAGAAACCTTTAAACTTCAATTCAACTGCTTTTTCTGCGGCTTTCTTCACTTCTGTCAATAATGCTGTTTTATCTTCTGTTACAGCTAATTGATGTAATAAATAGCGAGCTTTCAAAGCGTAAGCTGTAGCCATCCACTGTTCATTATCATTTCCAAAAGCAATATCCTGATTTCCGGCAGACTCTAAATCTTTACCTTTTTCAAGATTCTTGATAGCATCTTCAAGGGTATTTAATATACCTGTATAAACATCTTTCTGTGCATCCAGTTTGGGCTGAAGGTTTTCTTGGCCCTGTAATGCTTCACTGTATGGAATATCTCCATGCATATCTGTCAATACTCCAAAATTCAAGGCTTCCAAAGTTTGCGCCATCCCCAATAGGTCATATTTTTCGGCATTACCTTGGACTCCAGTCGTGATTTTTTCAATCATTTGACGAATATTCATAAGATTTCCATAGGTTGCATTCCATACATTATTAAAAGTTGTAGATGCTGCCCATTCTGCAGAGTTACGTAACTCTGCTCTCATTAACTGGTTATTTCCAACTCCAATTTCTTGTTCGGTAAGAGAGGAAAGATAAAAAGCATAATCTCCTGATACTGTACTAAAACCTGTAGCCATAATTGCATCTGTCAGCTGAAGTGCTGCTGACACATTTTCAGGAGAAGGATGTTGGTTATCCTTATTGATGTCATCCATTATATCCTCGGTACAAGATGTCAGTCCGAGAAATGCAATAGATAAAACGGATAATATATATTTCTTCATATTTGAATCGTATTTATTTTAGAATTTAATAGTAAGTCCACCACCAAAGCTTGAAGTATTAGGAACAGAGAAGCGTTCAAAATATCCACTCATGTTATTGTTACCCTGTGATGATTCCGGGTCAAAATTCGGCAGATTAGCCCAGATTAAGATATTACGAGCAAATCCATATACAGAAATGTCGAAAATTCCCATCTTTGGTAATTGGTATGTCAGTGTTACATCACGCAATTTTACGAAACTAGTATCATAAATACCAGATTCAGAAATGTTGTAATATTCCTGATAATAAGCTTGTTTGCTAACTTCAATCGTGTTCTTTTCTCCTGTAGCTTCATCAATACCTTCTGCAACCATTGTTCCTTCATGGTATGGAAGAGATTCTTTTGTCGCACCAAAATAGTTTAATGTCATGTTTGTGCCATGATACATTTTTCCACCTTGCTGCCAGCTCCATGTAGTAGCTAAAGAAAGACGTTTGTAGCGTCCACCAAAAGTGATACCAGTTGTGAAGTCCGGTGAACAGTTACCTAGGTTCTGGCTATCTCCTGTAGCTTGTGGTAAACCATTAAGCAATAACATGTTTCCTTCGCTGTCACGCTTGAATGCAGCACCATAGATATTAGGATAAGTACATCCAGCCTGTGCTCTAACCTGCGGCTCAACAAATCCACCCAACATAATAGATTCTACACCCGGTGCAAGTTCAATAACCTTATTGAGAATTCTGGTAAAGTTGATACCCAAATTCAAATCATAATCTTTACTTTGCAGAATAGCTGCATTGATAGAGAATTCATGTGCATGGGTACGCATCTTTCCGGCATTTGTCATCATATATTGATAACCTATAGCACCATCTGTCGGTACAGAGAATATCTGATCTTTAACATTCTGTAAACTATAGGTATATTCCATTTTGATTCTGCTGTTGAATAAATGCAAATCAATACCGGCTTCATAGTTTACTGTATTTTGCGGCTTAAGATTCTCATCATATACTACATAATATGGTACGTATGATGAAACGCCGCTTGGAAGCGGATAAGATACCGGAGTGTAGGCCAAGAAACCTCCTCCGTAAGAAGGTGTATAGTAGAAGTTGTTGTAATAAGTACCAGCTTGACCTACCTGTGCAAATGAGCCTCTTAATTTACCATAGTTGATTACACTGTTGCCTTCCAAGAATGGTAATTTGGTGAATTCCCATCCCAAAGAAACTGAAGGATAGAAGAAACTACGGCTTCCTCTAGGCATAGTAGATACGTAGTCATTACGTCCTGTAACAGTTAAATACAACTGATCTTTCCAGGATGCAGATACACTTCCGAAGAAACCTACTGTACGTTCTCTTCTTGTATATTCATTAGCACTGGCCAAGTTAGTGGCATTTCCAATGGTCGGGAATCCAGGGAAATTAAAATTGCTTGCATAATAGTCCCAAGTACGAATGTTTTCGTCATTAAATTCATTACCTAAGATGATGTTCAATCCCCATTCGTCTTCATTACCAAATCGACCGTCGAAATTAATGGTAAACAAGTTGTTGAAAACATTGTGCTGTGAACCATAATTTTCAATTTCGCCACCGAGTAAGGCACTTGTTGTACCCATTTCTTTTACATCAGCATAATTAGAAGTCCAAATATCCAAACCTGCTTGTTCACGGAACTTCAGAGTAAATCCATCTCCCCAGTTTAATTTTGGCTGATATTCAAGATATGCATTACCAAAAACACGGTTTGTGTGCTGCAAGTATTCATTGTGGTCAGCCCACCAATATGGGTTCACAAATGAAGTAGAGCGGAAAAGTACCTGATTTGTGATATCTCCAGGTACGTGTGTCGGGATTCCTTTCAGGTCATATTCAGCAGGAGCGGAATATACGACGTTCATTATACCATCATTAGCGCCAGGAGCAGATGTAATTTTGGTTGATGAATAGTTTGCAGAAAATCCAGTATTCCATTCTTCATTGATTTTCCAGTCAACCAAACCTCTAGCTCCCCAACGGTTCATACCTGTGGATGGGATGATACCATTTTGATAAGAGTTGTTTAATCCAAATGAATAGTTTACCCCGTTAAGACTTTGCGATATATTTACATTCGTGTTTTCTGTAAATCCAGTACCTAAGAAATCACCTACGTTGTCATAAATTTGCGGAGTTGTCCAACCATCAAGACCAGCTTTTGCACGTTGAGTGTTATAATATTGACCTTCATGTTTACCAAATTCTGCAGTATATTGGTTGTCTGTATTTCCACCATAAACAGGGTCGTTCACCAAATCTGTGATTTTAGGTCCCCATGTGCTGGAAGATGAAGGATTGTATGCGCTGATTTTATCGCCTTGTGCATATACTGTTTGACGTTCAAATTTTCTAGAAACACGCTGAGCACTCATGTTAGTAGAAATAGTAACACTTGGCTTATTCAAGTTGTTTTTAGAACCACGTTTTGTTGTAATTACAATAACACCATTAGATGCACGAATACCATACAATGCAGAAGCTGCCTGTCCTTTGAGCACGTTGATGGTCTCAATATCTTCTGGGTTAATATCAATACTACGGTCTGCATAGTTCGCACCAGTTACAGAACTACCGGTATCAAAGTCTGCAGATGTGTTGATTGGCATACCATCAATTACATACAAAGGTTGGTTGTTTCCGTCAAATGAACGGGCTCCACGAATGATGATTTGAGAAGAGGCACCCGGAGCACCAGATGACTGGCGTACTTCAACACCTGTCAGTTTACCTTGTATTGCATTTGCAAGTGATGTGGTACCACTTTTGCTGAGTTGTTCAGACTTTAAATCTTGTGCAGCATATCCTAATGCTTTACGGTCACGTTTGATACCCATTGCTGTCACAACAACTTCTTCAAGTTGCTCAGCATCAGACTTTAGTACCACATTTACATTCGGCTTAATCTTCACTTCCTGCGACTGCATTCCGATGAAAGAAATGACCAAAGTTCCGGCGGAACTACAAGCTAAAATAACTAATTGATAATGAGGTTAATAGAAATTATATTATCCACTCAGAGTATGATGTATGGTGATTTTAGATTAATCTCTAATGCAAGTTTTCTACTAAGACTCTACTGAAGAATTAAACTGAAAAAACTATCGCCTTTGTGTCTGGAAGAAAACGTAAGTACGTTTTATCCGAAACGCAAGGACGTTTTGATTAAAACGCTTAGGCGTTTTACTTCAAACGCAAGGGCGTTTCACTTCGAACGTAAGGGCGTTTGAAGTGTACTGAAAATAGTTGTCAGATTGAAGATTAATTCCTGACTAAGTTGACAGGTTGACGGGTTGGCAGGTATTTTTACAACTTCTATAATATATAGGTGTGGAACAAGTCATATAAGTTATTCCATACCTATATATATTATAATGTTAGAAAAACCAGTGCCAACCCGTCAAGCGTATGCTCGTATAAGGCCTTAGAGTAGAAGTAAAGGCAATACGATAAAAAGAAGTTAACATAAATTTACATGGCTATATCGGAATTTCAATGTATAATAAAATTAAAACTTACATTTCTTCAAGTCTTTGATAATCGTTCCAGAGAAAATATCACTATATCCCTGAGTAGTTTTTACACTTTGATGCCCCAATAGCTTTTGGACTGTAGTTATTTGAGCCCCATTGTAAATTAAAAGAGTAGCATTAGTATGCCGGGCTGTATGAAATGAAAAGTGTTTTTCTATCTTGGCTAACACACCGATTTTTTTTAAATCTTTATTTACGGAGGAATTCGATTTTATGTGAAAAAAATCACTTAAATTCTGATGATATTCTTGCAATAATCGGAGGGCTTTCCCCTGAAAGAGAAGATATAATGGTATGCTGACTTTTGTATCTGTCTTGACAGTTTTAAATATAAGCCATTTCTCTCCTTTTATCGTAACAATATTACTTTCATTAAGAAGTACAAAGTCTGAATATCGAATCCCCGTGTAACAACAAAATAAAAATGCTTTCAAACTATGTATTAATGATTTTGGGCACGATGAAAGCTCCAGCTTTTCTAGCTTCCTTATTTCTTCAGGTAGTAAAAAACTATGTTTACTTTGAGTCGTTTTTATTTGGTATTTTCTAAACGGATAATCATCTGGCTGAATATATCCTCTTTTGATAGCTTCATTAACAAAAGTGCGTAATTGTCTCATGTGTTTGGCGATTGTGTTTGTTTCATACATTCTTTGCCTCATGAAATCTTCAAATTCAAGAAGAAATGTATAGGTTATATCTTCAAATTCAATAGAGGGACGAAAGTGATTGAGTAAATCCAATGTTGTTAAAAGATTCTTTTTGGTAGTATCTTTACGCAATGAGTGTTCTACCCAGTTTCTACCAAAGAGTAGAAATGTCATTTTCTCTGTATCATTTTGATGGTTGAAAGTTTTAAAAGCGGACAAGTTGATATAGACACCGCGTTTCCATGATTTCAATTCTTCCCATTGCAATTGTAAAATAAATTCTTCTAACATTCGGTTTAATTCTTCAGAATGCGGATGTTGGATAATTCTACTATGATGGTTATCCCATTGCTTTGGATTGACATATATTCCTGTCGAAATGTAAACCTTTTTACGATTTCTGTAAGCTTCCACTTGAATAAGAGCCTTACCTGATTTGTTTAACTTCTTTTTGCGATTGTAGACCAATCTGAAATAAATCTTGTTCATACTATATTGTTTTTAAGGAAATATGCAGATAATATGCAATAAGAAGAAGTTTATTACTTATATAGCATCGATTTTAGCTAAATTAAAACTAACAAGTATTCGGCAAAAAGGATTCATTATTTTGATTCCATGATAGAGCCCAGATACCAGAAATGCATATCATTTACTTTATAAAAACATACTTTTGCATGAAAGTGGCAGGTATAAGTGTTAAAAAGCAAGCTTTTGGGGGAATTTTATTGAAAATGGTATAAATATTTAAAAAGATATTACTACTTTTGCGCCTTGTTAGAGTGAATGAATTTTTATTAATGTAAAGTTAAACTTTAAGAGAGATTTTTATGAAAAGAAAATTGATGCTGTTAATGACCTGCCTGATGATAGGTATTGGTCTGGTAAACGCTCAAATCTCAAAGGTAACTGGTAACGTTACTTCTGAAGAGGATGGTTTACCTGTAGTGGGCGCATCAGTATTGGTAAAAGGTACTACAGTAGGTACTGTTACCGACATTGATGGTAATTACACTCTTGAGATTAAGGGTACGGCAAGTGCTACTTTGCTGTTCTCTTATATCGGTATGCAATCACAGGCACATGCGGTTAGTGCCAAAACCGGAACACTGAATGTTCGTCTGGTTTCAGATGCTGCTTTAATAGATGAGGTAGTGGTAGTAGCGTATGGAACTCGTAAAAAAGGGACGATTGCTGGTGCCGTATCCACTGTTAAAGCGGAAAAAATGGAAAATGTGCCTGCTGCAGGTTTTGATCAGTCACTGCAGGGACAGACACCGGGATTATCTGTAATCTCTAACTCGGGAGAACCTAGTAAGGCGGCTGTTTTCCAGATTCGAGGTACGAATTCAATTAATTCGGGTACGGCACCGTTGTTTATTTTGGATGGTGTGCCTATTTCCAGTGCTGACTTTAATACGATCAGTCCGGGAGATATAGAGTCTATCTCTGTGTTGAAGGACGCTTCTTCCACTTCTATTTATGGTGCACGTGCAGCGAATGGTGTGGTTGTTATCACTTCTAAACGCGGATTGGCAATGGATAAAGCAAAAGTGACATTGCGCGGACAGTGGGGGTTCTCACAATTGGCGTCGAATGATAACTGGATGATGATGAATACACCGGAGCGTATCCAATTTGAAAAGGAAATAGGTCAGGATACCGGTAAAGATTACAATCTGCTTTCCCGCACTAATATTAATTGGCTGGATGAAGTGTTTAACGACCGTGCACCGTTGCAGAGCTATGAACTGTCTGTTAACCGTGCTACCGATCGTTTGAACTACTATGTCTCAGGAGGATTTTACGATCAGGACGGTATTGCCCAAAGTTCAACTTTCCGTCGTTATAACATGCGTGCCAATGCGGAGGTAAAAGCCAGCAACTGGTTAAAAATAGGTACCAATACGATGATGGCTTATGAGGAAATAGCGCAGGCTGAAGAAGGAGATATGGCACTTTATACTCCTATTTCCGGTTCACGCTTTATGTTGCCTTACTGGAATCCTTATAATGCTGATGGCTCTTTAGCTTCTGAAAATGACGGAACTTGGAAAGGGACAGGACAGAACCCTATTGAGTGGATGGCAAATAACCCTGTAGAACATAAAAAATATAAGTTGTTGTCAACTGTTTTTGCAGATATTACTCCTGTTAAGAACTTGACTGTCCGGGCACAATTCGGTGCTGATTATGCTCACTCTACATCTTTTATGAAGTCTTATCCGAGCTACATTATTAATAATAATTCAGGAAGGGCCGGACGCAGTTCGTCGGATATTCTAAACTTGACTGAAACTCTTACTGCAAATTACCGATGGGCATTGAATGAGGATCATTCATTTAACTTTATGTTGGGACAAGAAGGGATAGACTATCGTTCGACCGGTTTTCAAGTAGTAACGAGAGGACAGACCATTGACCGATTGACAAATGTAACCGCCGGTACACGGGCTTCTTCATGGCAAGATGCTAATACAGCCCATTCTTTTATGTCGTTTTTCTTCCGTACCGAGTACAATTACAAAGATTTGTATTATGCGGAAGTTGCTGCACGTACAGATGCCTCTTCCCGTTTTGGTAAAGATCATCGCTGGGGGGCTTTCTGGTCATTGGGCTTTATGTGGAACATAAAAAACGAAGCTTTCTTGAAAGATGTGGAATGGCTGACTGGTGCTCAGATTAAGTTGAGCACAGGTACATCCGGTAACTCCACTATTCCTGACTACGATCATCTGGCGCTTGTTTCTGGAAATGCTAACTACCTTGATCAAGCTGGTCTGTTTCCTTTGCAGAGTGGAAACGAAGAGCTAGGCTGGGAGCAGACTTGGGCTAACAACATCGGTTTGAGTGTCGGACTCTTTAATCGAGTGAATGTAAACTTCGATTTTTATCA